>ENA-OPYU01000104-OPYU01000104.1-human-gut-metagenome-genome-assembly--contig:-NODE-104-length-30971-cov-3.853294_pt1 | contig 30971 bp, 30 predicted proteins | sample MGYA00242637_ERZ504482 | MGnify/ENA primary metagenome ERZ504482 (study PRJEB26092, sample SAMD00036237) | human gut metagenome | host: Homo sapiens | study: EMG produced TPA metagenomics assembly of... | reverse complement strand
TTTGGGTTACTGTTTACTCCGTTCACAGCAACACGCTTCGTGGCTCTGAATAGCACCAGCAAATTTTCAAAAGCTGGAAAAGTGCTCTTTTTTTCTCATAAAAGAATATCATAATTGAATTTTGAGACAATAATGGTGGGAAAGGTTACGGGTTTTATGCACAAGATTGCGTTTTTTTATGCACAGCACAACCTGTTTGACAACTATCCAGAAGGCAGTGTGAAGATACTAAACAGTTATCCTGTTTAAAAAAAACTGCCGTGTTCAATATGTTTCTTAAACATATCAGACACGGCAGTTTATCAGAGGCATCATACATCCTGTAATATTGGCAGTTCTAAAGTCTGCCCCCCTTAATCATTCTTACAATCTGCACGCCCCGCTTTACGGTATATTTTGTCTTCTTTCAGTCGGCGTAGCCCGCTTCGCTCTCTTGCAACTTACCACACTTTGACTGTAATAATCACCTTTTTGCTTCCGGAGCGTACCGTAACTTTTGCAGTACCTTTTTTTACTTCGCTGTGATCACTACCACCTTTTGTCACAGTGCAGACCTTCTTATTAGATGTGGTATAAGTCACTTTCTGCTGGGTTGTGATCGGCGCCAGAATCGGTGCCAGGGTCTGTTTCTTCCCTTTCTTTAAGGTGATTTTCTTCGGTACACCTGAAATTTTGGTGGTTTTCACCGTTCCCTTCTGGATGGTAACATTCACAGTTTTTACTGCCCCACCAGCCAGAGTCACTGTAAGTTTCGTCTTTCCTGTTTTCTTCTGAGCCTTCAGCGTAACTGCACCGTCTTTCGTGTAGGAGCTTACCTTCAGAAGCTTACTGTTGCCTGAAACCACAGATGCTACATAGTCCCCACTCTCCATGCCGGAAATCTGGAATCGCTTTTGTGGTCTGTTTTATTTTCATTTTCAGACTGGAAGCTGTAAGTGTCATTTTGGAAGTCAGCGGATTTCCATTATCTCTTTCTTCTGTGGTCTGGCAAACCTGGCAGATTCTCTTCTCTTTCTGAGCTGCAAATACAGTAGCATCTGCTGTCTTTTCCCATTCTCCCCAGGAGTGTTCTGTCTTCGCGATTGTTTCACCGCAGCTTAATCTGGTTCCGCAGGTCTTGCAATAAGTATCTCCTGTATAACCTTCACTTGCACAGGTTGCAGCTTTTTTCCCTCTGACCTCTGTTTCCCCATGTCCCTTCGCTGGCAGCTTCTCGGTTCTGGTCTGCCCACAATTCACACAGGCAAAGGTTCTGATGCCTTCCTCAGTACAGGTAGCTTCCTTTGTCACTTTTCCGTTATCCCAGCTGTGGGCATCTGGATTCACCGGCAAAACCTCAGTTCTGGTAATATGGCAATCCGTACACTCATAGCTGATAATTCCAGTGGAAGTACAAGTTGGTGCTATGACTACAGTTCCGTTATCCCAGCTGTGCTCTACTGGCGGTTTTGACAACGATACCATACCGATATTCACTTCGGTTCGAAGAGGCGGAACGGTCATCCAGTCACTCCATGTAGTTTCATATCCCTCTTTCTCGTATTTTACTCTCCACCAGCCTTCTGGAACATCCCATGCATATTTTCCATCTGCATTCGTCTGAAGAGGATTGTACTGATTATATTCCCCTGCATTCCATTTCGTTCCATACTCGGATGGGGACGGCGTTTTATTCCAGAAATCATCTGACTCATCATATGGGATCCAGTAAGCTGTTACGGTAACATCCTCAATTCTCTCTCCTGTGGAAAGATCAAACACATAGCCGCTTGGATCTACTACAAAACGAATGCTTGAATTTTTCCCCTTTAATATCTGCTTTTCTGATATCCCAGAATAATGAGGAAGCTGCTGTAATCGTTCCCAATATGGCAGTCAGCGCAATTACCGGGCCTGCGCCCATCGCCCCTCCTGCTACGACCAGTGGAATCATCGCTGTCATGATCATAAACATTTTCTGGTCACTCTCTAGATTATCCACAGCTTTCAATTTCTCCTTTAATTCCTGGTCAGAATAGTGACCGCCGGAAGCCAGTACATCTTTTCTCAGCTCATCCATGTCTTTCTCAATCTGATAGTTCTGATATAACATGGACGCTCCCTTATTTATTGTTGACAGGTGGGAGGAAATCTGGGAAAGTGTCCAGTACTGATCCAGAGTCCCGGCATTTTCAGTAGCAGTGTCCAGCATAAATCCAATGTATTTATTTCCGGTAACATCCTTTACCAGCATATACCAGGTGCCTTTGTCGGAATAATCCAGGTTGCAGATATACTTGCTGTCATCGTACCCCGGGATCAGATAGCCCATATCTTTATTGGCTTCGTCGATCAATCCCTTCCATGTTCCCATACTGGAACCGTTGCTCTCGTCAAACACGCTGATGGTGACATCCAGTCCTACATCTTTCAGATCCTCCCCGAATTTACTGAGATCAATGGTTGCGTCATAATCGGTTGCTGTATTTTTCCTTACCGTAATATCCTTTTCTGCACCTTCCGGAAGTCCTTTCTGCAGAGCCTCCCAGTCAAAATCCTGTCCCATTTTTACTTCTGGAACTGTTTTGTTATATTCATAGCTAATCACGCCAGGAACATAGTTGTGATCGGATTCATCGAAATATCCGTCTGTCACAAACGCAATTTTTTTTCTGGATCATAGGTTGCTTCCAGATATTTCGTCTGGTTGTTTCTGGTACTTGTAACATACAGAGTCTTTATCTGTTCCGGATTTTCAAAGGTAAGCTCATAGTCAAATTTGCTTTTCGGAAGGTAATACACCAAAGGTGTTACTCCGTCTGTCTTTGTCAGATCGTAGGATTTTATTTTGTCATGCTCATTATAGTACATTTTGAAGGACTCGATTGAGGGTTCTCCTTCATTATAGGTAACTGCGGCAGTTCTTGTTTCTGTTGTACCATCTGCCTGTGTGCAGAGTGCTTTGATCTTATATGTCTCATAGTTGGAAGGAATTTTCCAGTGTAAGGACGGCAGACCATAAGCCGGCCTTTGATACCTGGACTGTCTGCTGTTCTTTCTCATTCACAAGCAGGGTAACAGTTCCACCGGCATTTGCCATACCGGAAACATTTACGGTTGGCTTTGATACAACATCTGGTGCATCTATGGTGAACAGATTAATGCTTTCATTCAGTACACCGATGATTTCCTGGCTGGAGTTTCTGTTCTTTTTGTAGTTCAAAATAGCGTAGCTGCGTGCTGCCGACTGACTCTGTGCTTTGATACTGAAACGGATAATTCCAGAGGTACCGCTCACAGGAATGGTCAGTGTCCTGTCCTTTAAATTATAGTTCTGGCATAACTCCCCATCCACCTTTAATGTGGATTCGTCAAGCTCTCCGTTGGAAGGAAGAACCAGCTTCACATTCAGGTCGCTTACTGCGGATTTCCATGTGTCTTTTATGTTATAGCGTACTGTCATGGCCACATATCCATTGGCTGTGGCACTTCCGAAGTCTCCGTAATAGCTGGTGTCTGAACGATCCAGGACGGTTTCGGCGCTGTCCGTATAAGTTCCAATTTGCTCAAATGGAATATTATTTTCAATGGCATATATGGTTGCCATAGAATAATAACTGCAATGTATCGTCAGCTGTGGGCAGTTTTCGAATACAGCTTTCCTGATATCAGTAGTGGAATCTGGAATGTAAATATCCTTTAAACCTGCGCAGTCGGCAAATGCATAATCTCTTATCGTCTTGGTATTGGAAGGAAGCGTTACTTCTGTGAGACCGGTTGCTCCTGCGAATGCGTATGCACCGATTTCGGTCAGGCTTGATGGCAACGTTACACTGGTTAGTGTGGTTAAGCTTGCAAAGCTATGCGGCGCGATTACCTTTACTCCTTCCGGAATCTCTATCTCGGTCAGTTTCGGACAGCCGGAAAATACATTTCCATATTCATAGCTGTTCGATCCGTTTCCACTGGGGCTGTTTACCCAGTTCACCGGATAATTGGCACTGACAAGATTGCTGCAGCCTCCAAAGACTTTATAGCCCAATGTGGTGATGCTGTCTGGCAGATGTATGCTGGTGATACTGGTACAGTTTTCAAATGCATAGGCGTATATGGTGGTAAGACCATCGGGAAGCTCCACACTTTCCAGCACTGTATTTCCCTGGAATGCTCTCGCTCCGATCACCTGACCGCATAACCACCTATGGTAGACGGAACCTGAACGCTGGTGGCACTTCCGGAATATCTGGTAATACGCGCATAACTGTTATTTACAATTACATAGGAAAAATCACCTTCTGTCATCTCTGCCGATTCAGAAAGAGCCTCTTCCAATTCATTTGTCTCTCCAGTTTCCTCTACGTTTTCTTCCACGTCGCCCGAAACAAAAGCTGCAGCATCTCGCTTTACCGCCTCATCTCCCGCTTCTGCTCCATCCATTTCCGCAGATTCCCATCCACCAGAACCATTTGCTGAAGATTCAACTGTTTCTGATTCTCCAGACCAGAATCCATCCTCGTCAGTAACCGTTTCCTCCGATGTGGTCGCTGAATTACTCTCTTCCAACGTATACGCTTCCGATATGCCGGTTGTCGCATCGGCTTTCGTGTTGGTTTCTGTATTAGATTCCGTGTTAGTTTCCGCGTTGGTTTCTGTGTTGGTTTCCGTGTTAGTTTCCGCGTCGCCTTCATTCAAACTCTGGTTTTCAATAGAATCTTCTGCGAAGAAGTCCGCTGCAGCTGAAGTCCCAATTTCTTCTGCCGCATAAATCGGAATGCTTTGTGCACACATTGCAACACTCAGCGAAATTGCAAGTATCCGGCTGATTGCCTTCCTTTTCATAATTCTTTTCTCTCCCTTAAATTCATTTGTAACTGGTCAGAATCAAATGCCGAAAATACAAAGCATTTTGAAAATTAGCACTGAACAATTACATTTATTTTGATAATTGACTAAATCCATTTTAGCATAGCTATTTTCCCCTTACAATCACAAACGGCGCCGGGAAAAAGTTAGTTGTCGTTTTTATGTATAAGCATGCAAGTTTTTATGTACATTCTCGAGTTTCAATCCGACCGATAATTGTACTATCAATGCTGACGGTTACAGTTGCTAACCAAATAAAATAATAGCGTAATATTACGCAAAAAAGCCTCACCGCTCTGATAACAACTCTGTATAAGCGATATCAGATAGTGAGGCTTCTTATTTGGTAAACTATAACTGCGCAATGCCTTCACAGTTACCGTATGTTTACAATGTATCTTTATTCAGTGAACAGTGGTGTAGAATAGTATCTGTCACCAGTATCCGGAAGAAGGGCTACGATCACTTTGCCCTTGTTCTCAGGTTTCTTCGCATACTCGATTGCAGCGCTTAATGCAGCACCGGAAGAGATTCCAACCAGGATTCCTTCTTTGTGTGCAAGAAGCTTCGCTGTGGCAAATGCCTCATCAGCCTCTGCTTTATAAATCTCATCATAAACTTTGGTATTCAGAACATCCGGAACAAATCCGGCACCGATTCCCTGGATTTTGTGCGGACCTGCTTTTCCCTCAGATAATACCGGGGAGGTAGAAGGCTCAAGTGCTACAATTTTCACATTCGGGTTCTGCTCTTTCAGATATTCGCCTGTTCCGGTAAGGGTTCCGCCTGTACCAACACCTGCGATGAAGATATCAACCTTTCCCTCAGTGTCCTTCCAGATCTCCGGACCTGTGGTAGCCTTATGCACTGCCGGGTTCGCCGGGTTCACGAAACTGTCCTGGGATGAAGCTGTTCGGAATCTCCTCTGCCAGTTCGTTGGCCCTGGCAATGGCACCTTTCATTCCCTTGGTTCCATCGGTAAGAACAAGCTCTGCGCCGTATGCTTTCAGAATGTTGCGACGCTCAACACTCATGGTCTCTGGCATGGTGAGGATGATTCTGTATCCCTTAGCTGCTGCGATAGATGCCAGACCGATTCCGGTATTTCCAGAAGTTGGCTCAATGATTACGGAACCTTCCTTCAGGATTCCCTTCTGCTCTGCATCCTCGATCATAGCCTTGGCAATTCTGTCCTTAACGCTTCCTGCCGGGTTAAAGTATTCCAGCTTCACAAGAACAGTAGCTTCCAGTCCAAGCTCCTTCTCAATATTAGTAACCTCTACAAGTGGGGTGTTTCCGATTAATCCAAGTGTTCCCTTATAGTATGCCATATCCATTCCTTTCCCGGCGCCTGCGGCCGCTTTACATTTATTCGAGGTGATGTCGCCGTATGGCGGCCCGCCTGTTATGTCTGTATCTGCCCCCAGTAACTGCCAGCTTGCTTCTTCGGCAATAATTGTCGATATTCCGTATTGATTTACTGGGTTATTTATTCGTTAAATGGATATTACCACTATTAACCCACTATGTCAATAGGTTTTTTGGGATTTTTATATAAGAAAATAGATTGGAGCGTTACTGTTCACTGGTAACATTCCGCGAGGTGTTTTTTGTGAACAAAAGTTCACAGAAAACCCGTAGAATTGCAGCGCGAAGCGCGTACTGTGAACGGAGTGAACAGTAACATTAGAGCCGTCGCGTAGCGACGCTTGTACGATTTCTATACACTATAAAATCTCCACAATATGCAAGAAAAGTGCATCTAGTACTAAGTTTCGTGTTTTTTAGCTGGATGCACTTTATTTTCAATAAATTATCACTCCTCTGCCTCAGCAACTTCACAGACCATCTCATATGCATCTTCCAACGCGTCCAGAGCCTCAGTCAGTGTATCCACTTTCCTTACATCTGCGCCATCATCCTCATACTACCTGGATCAAATCTGAAAACTGGTCTTTCAGTTCCTCCATGTACTCTACTACCTGCTGTAATTTTTCCTCTTTTTCCAGTACGGATGATAAATTAATAATTTTTCCCATAGTATGATGTCCTCCGCTTTCAAAAAAATAGTTTTCTAAAGGTTTTTCATATTTTCCACATCATAACATGTCCGAAACGTGCTCTCAATATTTCGCTTAAATTTTCACTTGCAGATTATAACGTATATTTTACAGAAAGCCTTTTTTTCAAACACGCTATAGAGTTTTTCCCTTTTAATTATAACGTAGTCTGCAAATTCTTTTACAGGATTCCGCCCCGCATACGCCGTCTCGTACTGCGCCAGCTATAATTTGCAAAAGCATCCTGGATTTCCTTTCGCTTAAGACGACTGATGGGGATTTCTGTCTTATCCGACAGCTTCAGAATATCCGTAGGCATAGCCACGATTTCCCTCATGGAAACCAGCGCCCACCGGATCGGGCGGCAAAACTCATTGGCTGGCAGAACCTCTTCCAGATCTGCCATAGACATGGAAACATCTATCACGCCCTTTTTCGTGTGAATTTTCGCTCGTTTTCCATCTGCTTCTACATACAGAATATACGGAAATAGTAAATGCCTCTCCTCCAAGCCGCTCCCACTTTCACGTTCACAGTCCGCAGGGAGTAGACACATGTCAAAAAAGCGATCCAGAATGTGAAACAGCTTCTCTTTTCCCACTGGCTTCACCATGTAATGAAGCGCCTCAATATCAAATGCCTCTGCTGCAAACTCCGTACTGGTGCTCCCGAACACGATCTGCACCCGGCTGTTTCTTGAAATCAGCTTTTTCGCCGTCTCCATACCGTTCATCCCACTCATAAAAATATCCATAAAAACCAGTGAATAAACGGATGTATCTGAGGATAAAAAATGCCTCCCCGGAAGAAAATTCTTCTATTTTCACATATAGATTATTTTTGTCTGTGTATTCTGAAAGCAGCCGGGTGATATTCTCCCTGTCTTCCGCAAGGTCATCACAAACCGCTATTTTTATCTCCTGGTTCATATGTTGTCCCTCCCATAGAATCTGTCTGAAGTCTGTTTCTGAATCTGCCATCCCTCATATTTCTGCATAATAAATGCCGCATTCTCCGGGTAAAAATCTGTCTTTTATGATTCGCTCAGTTTTTGAAACATTTTCAGATATTCCTGCTCTACTTCAACAAACGGCCGCACTGTATAATCCAGCTCAAAGTGCAGCTTCGGTGCATCCCCCGGTTGTTTCTCTTCCAGAAGAACCTCTAAATCATACCAGAGAAGATCATCATCGATTTCTTTCAGACGCCGCGCTTCTTCATCAGTCAGACTGCTTCCCAGAAATTTCTTATAAATCACCTGAAGCAGCTGCTCTTCCACTTCACGGTATCTGGGCATCTCCTGCTTCAGCGGACGGGGCACATCTGACATATAGCACTCGCTGGCATCATGCAAAAGACAAGCCAGCGCCTGACGATTGGAATACCCGCGCCCAAGTGCCTCCTTCGCACAGCAAATACAATGCTCCCCAACAGACCAGAAAGAACTTACATGTCCATTTCCCCTACAGGTCAGCGACAACGCATGTGCAATATCCTGAATATCAATCTTCTCCGCCTCCGGATGAACCGGATTGAAATGGTTTCTTGTGTATGTGGTTATGTAACTCATAGGATGCCTCCCTACTGCTCTTTTCTTTTTCTTGCAAGATACTCATCCAGTTCTTTCTTGATTTTCTCCGGAATCTCCCTTGCAACCGGACACACTGCTGCATTTGCAAAACGTTCTGTAAACTTCACCAGAAAATCAATATCCCCCTGTAGCTGCTCCATGGACATAACCTCCTTTACATCATAGCGGCAATGAATTGGTGCCACATTAGAGCTGGCAATTCTGGCAAAAGAGAGTGCCGGAATTCCGCTGTCTGCAAAAGGTGTAGAATCACTGGAATACACTCCGGTCTTTGCCTCAATTGGAAAACCGATTTCTGCTGCCATATAAGATATATAATGTGCCAGCTTGTCCTCTGCGGAAACACAGGAGATAAATTTACCCATATAAGTTCCAATCATATCCAGATTAATGTTCAGCACTATTTTGTCCAGTTCCTCTTTATGCTCCTTCACATATGCTTTAGAGCCCAGAAGCCCTCTCTCCTCACTTCCGCAGAATACGAAACGAAGGCCATAGTTCAGTTCTTTTCTCTTCAGCTGTTCCATAATTCCAAGCAAACCTGCGCAGCCACTCATGTTGTCATAAGCGCCGTGGGATAAAGAAGTGGAATCGTAATGGGCACTAAGCACAATAAATTCATCCCGCCTGCCTGGGAGCTCTGCAACTACATTGTTGGACTCCCCGTCGTACTCTTTCTGGGAAACCTCCAGGCGAATATTCTTCACCTTATTTTTCACCAACTCTACTGCCTGGCTGGAATGGATCATGGCGCAAAGAACTTTCCGTTCTTCCCCTACAACGGCCTCGCGCAGATCGCGCTGGTCAATATCTGTATTTGGATAATACATATTTCCGTACTGGAAAATAATTCCCTTTGCTCCTGCTTTCATCAGGTCCTGGTAAACAAAAAATCCAACTCCCTGAGTGTCCATCAGTACAATTTTATCTTTTGCACCTGCTATGGAAACAGGATCCGTTCCCGGCATATAGTAAAGCTCTCCCTCTACGCTGCCGCTGCCACAGCAGTTAAACGCCTTGCAGATGATTTCCTTCCCATCTGCAAACAAATGCGCAGATTCAATCTCTCCCATAGCAACCCGAAAAGCCTCAAGATGAGCAGGTACGCCCAGCGCCTCGCACTGCGCTTTCAGAAATTTCTGCAACCTGCAGTTCCTCCTTCGTACCACTGGCGTGGACGAAATCGGTGGATTGGAAAATATTGGATAAATTCATGAGGGTTTTCTCCTTTGCGAATTGAAGATAAAATCTCCGGCTCTCAGAGTGTCCCTGAGAACCGGAGGTTTGTTTTTATAAATTTTACTTAAGTTTATAACATTTTACGTATTAATACCTTTAATCGTGATTTGTTTCCCTTACTTAAATTTAGTTTTCGGTTACATTTGCTCTTTTTTCAAGTTCTCTTTTTAGTCTTTGAATTTCTAATTCGGCCGCTTCTGCCCGCTTTTCAGCCGCTTCAGCCCGTTCTCTTTCTCTCTGTGTATTTCGTCTTTCAGCCTGAATGTCCATTTTCTCCATATTTTCAAACAGATAACCCATTCCACGACCTCCAATCTCGCCCATCATCTCTCTTGCCTCGTCCACGGGCACATTCATCTTTATTAGTAAAGTCCATAAAATCTTCTTATAAATTTCTTTTATCGCTTCCGGCGCATTGCTGTAAATAGAGTTGATTTGCTGAATACATCCTTGATATCTTCAGGCTGAACATTCGCAAACAATGGAATATTCGTATAATTTCTCAAAAACTGGCTGGCAAGTGTATCGTTTTGGAAAATCTCACGACTGTTCACATCTCTTGTATGCAGCTCCGGATGGTAAGCAGTGTCTCGTTTTTCTTTTGTTCTGTGGCTTTCTGCTCAATTTTTCCTCCTTACGCAGGAAACGCTTCACAGATCAAAAGATATCTACAAGTTCATAGTAGCACGCACAAATTCAGAATACAAGAAGGAATCATAAACTTTTACTTCTCATCTTGTATCCTTTTTCAACAATTCAAATTTTGACTTACAAAATTTGTTGTATTGTTTTAGTATATATGATGAGAGGCGGGTTTGTTACCGTACAGCTATTGCCCAAGCGGGGTGCTCGTCTCTTTTTTAATCTATGGTTATCGAAAAAATGGCCATGCGAGCCCTCTCGCACAGCCATGTATCTCTCTTATCATATTCCCTTTTCTCACACAAACGGATTATAAAATCTCCCCCACCGTATCGTCACCGTCATGCTGACCACAAGCAGTACCATCCCAACTCCAATTGCCACAAAGTCCCTTTTCTCAAAAGGTCTCTTCATATACCACGTTCTCTTCTTATCCTTTCCAAACCCACGCAGTTCCATCGCATTGGAAATAGTGTCAATCCGATTCAGGCTGGTGAGGATCAGCGGCAGAAGAATATTCACCGAATTCTTCAGCCGGGCAAAAAAGTGCTCGGTTTTTTCCAAGCTCTACGACCCCTGGCCTGCTGAGCCTGGCTAATGCTGTGGTAGTCACGCTGAATATCAGGAATATAACGAAGGGCAATTGCAACAGAATAACCCACCTTATAGGAAATCCCAATACTGTTCAAACTGGCAGCAAACTCACTTGGGTTCGTTGCAGAAATAAACAAGATCGCAACTGGCAGCGCAACAAAATATTTCAGAGAAATATTCACCATATAAAACAGCTGCTCTGCAGTCAGATCATACCGCCAGAACAGGTGGCAAAGCACATGTCTGGTGCCATACAGCGTCGTTCCCTGGTTAGGATCAAACAGGAAAATAAACAGATTATTCAACACCAGAAATACCAGCATAAAAATCATCATAAACCGCACTTCGCGGAACTTAATCTTACTCAGCTTAAACGCCGCCAGGCTCACCGCAAACAGCCCAAGCAGTACCCACGTATTATAAGTGATCATACTTGCAAAAGTAAAAGCAGTAAAAAACGCCAGTTTGGTGGTACCTGTCAGCTTGTGTATCACACTTTCCCTTGGCAGATAATTCAACACTGTCTTAGCGGCCATGGCTTCGCACCTCCCTGTCCTCCTCAATAAAACGCTGCACAAACTCTTCCGCTGGACTGATTCCCAGCTGGTTCGCCAAGGTAAAAAGACTGGTCTCCTTCAGTGCCGCCTGACGAATCAGCTGTGGATCACAAAGAACTGCTGCCGCGCTTCTATCCGCGATCAGCCTGCCATCTGCAAAAACCAGTGCCCGGGGCGTATATTCCAGCATCAAATGCATATCATGAGTAATCATCACAACTGTTACCCCTTTTTCCATTCAGCCCGCGAAGGAACTCCATAATCTCTGTATAATGGTGAAAATCCTGTCCCGCAGTCGGCTCATCCAGAATGATCAGCTCCGGATCCTGCACCAGCACACTGGCAATGGTCACACGCTTCTTCTGCCCGAAGCTAAGCGCCGAAACCGGCCAGTTCCGAAAATGGGAAAAGTCCGCAGACCTTCAAAGTTTCCTCCACTTTTTCCCGGATCTCTTCCTCGCTTTTCCCATATTGCGAAGGCTCAGTGCCACCTCATCGAAAATCATAGTCTTGGAAATCATCTGATTGGGATTCTGCATCACATAGCCGATATGTTTGGCTCTGTGGCGGATATTTTCCTGCAGAAGATTCCTTCCCTGGAAAAGGATTTCACCGGAATCTGGTGTCTCAAAGCCACAGACCAGTTTGGAAAAAGTAGTTTTCCGGCACCGTTTTTCCCTACAATGCTGACCATTTCACCCTTGTGAATTGTAAGAGAAACATCACGTAAAGTCTGCCTGCCTCTCTCATAACCAAAGGTAAGATTTCTTACTTCAAGCAGCGGCTCATGTTCTTTCTCTGCCTCTGCTGCCGGGCGGGACCAGAACCAGTCTGTCATTTTCTTCCGGTCTGCCTTATCTATCACAACAGAATCAACATGTGCCGGTTTCTTCGCAGGAGCAAGTTCCACACCTGCATAACGCAGTGCAGTAAGATAAAGAGGCTCTCGGATTCCGTTTTCTTCCAGAAGTCTGGTGGACAAAAGCTCATCCGGGTGAAGATCTGCCAGAATTTTTCCATCGCCCATAAGAACAATACGGTCCACATCTCGCCACAAAACATCCTCCAGACGGTGCTCAATGATCACCACCGTAGTATCTGTTTTTTCCTGAATCTCGTCGATCAGCTCAATAGTCTGCTTACCTGTAGCCGGATCCAGATTGGCCAATGGCTCGTCGAACAACAGGATTTTGCACCTGATCCACCATTACCCCCGCCAGGCTGACGCGCTGCTTCTGCCCTCCGGAAAGCTCGTGGGGCGCGTAATCCAGATGATCCTGAATTCCGACCAGCTCTGCCGCGTGACGGGTGATCTCATGCATTTCATCCTGCGGCATGCAGCTGTTTTCCAATGCAAAGGCAATATCCTCGCCAACCGTCAGCCCGATAAACTGACCATCCGGATCCTGCAGCACTGTGCCCACATGTGCAGAGAGCTGAAAAATGCTGCTCTTCGGCGCATCCACATCATCCACAATAAGTTCCCCGCTGCATTCTCCTGGATTGGAAAAAGGATTCAGGCCATTGATGCAGCCTGCCAGAGTACTTTTTCCACAGCCGGAAGGACCTGCGATCAACACCCGCTCGCCAGGATAAATATCCAGATTAATTTCCTTCAGCGTAGGCTTTTTCTGTGCCCGGTACTGGAAAGAAAAGTTTTTGAAAGAAATAATAGGAGATTTTTTCTCTGTCATATAGTACCTCAAAATCAAATATCCTGAAGCGAATCCATCGTCAATTTGTAAACAATGTGACTGCTTCAGAACCACTTAACAATTTGCATCTCTATAAGTGTACACCTTACACCATCTCAAAAGGATAACACGAATTTCTTAAATCCACAATAAAATTTCTTACCAAAGTTTATCTTATTTTGCATAAATCTTGCGAAATTTACTTTTTGGATCCAATAAAATTATGCATCAAAAAAGACCCTGCCACAAGTTTCCCCATAGCAAGGTCTTTTACAAATTTCCCTTTCAACTTATTCCTGATCCAGGGAGCCTTTCTTTGCAATTGTTTTGTATATAAGCCAGGATCAGAAGACCGCCGACTACAACACCTGTGATGGTGTTTGAAACAGCGGCGAATGCACCCTGTGCGAATACTTTGTTTGCCGGTTCAGCATAGATTACAATGTCAAGTACAGGTGCAACAACTACCCATCCTACAACATGTGCGATCACGTTTGCAACTGTGAAAACGGCAACTTTGCTTTTTCCGAAATCGCCTTCCTGAACCTGAAGCTTCTTGGCGAACAGACCGATCACAACACCTACAAATGCAGATGTGATAACCCAGCTCCACCATGGGCTTCCACCCCAGGACAGGTCGATCAGTGTATGTCCGATGAAACCAATGAGTCCGCCTGCAACCGGGCCATACATTGCTGCAAGAAGTCCAAGTACTGCGTACTGAAGACTGATGTTTGTGTTCGGAACCGGACTAGGGATCGCCACAAAGCGTCCCAGCACAAAGAACAGTGCTGCACCGATACCGATAGCAACTACGGTTTTGATACTATTGTTGATTTTTCATAGCTCTTTCCTCCTACTATGTGTCTTACTAGAGCGTGTTTGATAAAGGCTTTCTGCAAGATGTGCGTCACAATTTGCGGGAATGTTTTTTCAAGCAGGCTCTAACACGCTATAGTATACGCTTTATTAAGAGCTTGTCAATCTGAATCCACAGTATTTCAGCCTTTCACCGGAATCTTAAACACAATTTTCGTTGCGGGCTGGGCTTCTGTTACGGCGATGCAGGGCATATGACCGTCTTCAGGAGCGTAGAAGCCGAACATTCCAGCCTCCAGAAGAGTGTATCCCTGCTCCGGACCACTTTTATAGAAAATAATGTCAGCTTCCGGGGTGCGGTCATCCTCTACGGTAAGCTTGCGAAGAGATGCCCAGTAAATTTTCTCAGTGCCTTCTACAATGTACTGAAGGTCGCAGTATTTCTTATGGGATTCCATCTGTGCACCATCCAGGGACTTCGTGGTATATTTCTGAACCAAGGCAAAAATGCCGTTTTTTAGGTCGTATCTGCCTTCTGGAAGGTTCTCCTCTTTCTGTTTTTTGATAAACTGCTGAACCATGTCAGCGTAATCTTTAAATTCCTCATATGTATTCAGTTTGTCTGCGTAATCTGCAATCATGATAAATCCTCCTGTTATTTTTTACTGCTCTTCATACTCACAAATATAACTCTGCCCCATCATACCATAAGGCTTCAGCACCTTCCCATCCGTATGGAACATTCCCTCGGTGCGGAAATCAGCCCAGCTGATTCGGCTGCAGCCGGTGTAGGACTGGTGGAATGGGCCGAACATGTTTCTTGGACTTCCTGAAACTTCAATTTCCAGAGTATTCTCTTCTTTTTCGAAAAGACCAGTTACATCTGTGACACAGTTCTTCTTTTCGAAATGAAAACCAGCTTCCTTACCATTTACTCTGACTTTCAGAAGGGTACCTCTCCACTCACCCAAATGAAGAAGAACCTGCTTATCGGAAATCAACTGTGGCACCTTGTACTGGTAAATCATACCGCCAGGATAGTTTACATAACCTTGCATGCTCCAATCACCAGTATGCAGAATTTCTTTTTCCCTGGAAATATTGCCAGACATATCTACGGCGAAATTTCCAATTACGAATACATCTTCCAGTTCCCGCTTTTGGTCGTAACTGCCTTTTATGGTAATCCGATGCACCCCCTTACTCAAAGCAGGAAGTCCGAAGCAACGCATGTCTTTGTCAATAAACCATTTGCCGGTCTGCGCACATTTCACGCCATCGAAGTAAACTTCCAGACCATAAGGCTTCTCAATTACAAAACTGCATTCACTGGAAATGTCTTCTGCAACATTAAACCGGAAATGCATGGTAAATGGTGTTCCATCTGCCGGATGTGGCTGATCCACCCAGGTATATCGCTGAGGTGCACCGTTATAGTAAACCTGCTGCATGCGCAATTTCTCACGAATTTCCTTCTGCGCCTGCCAGATTTCCATCTCTGCGGACTCACAGACGCTTCCTGCTTCTGACAGTCCGCTGCCATGTCTGAATTCTGATACCAGCTCTACAATTGCGTCAAGATCTTTATCTTCCACCATAGCATTTCCGTCACAAATTTTATTTGCTGAAGCAGTCCCCAGCTCATAAGTACATTTATCTATCGTCAGCACATTCTCCATAGTTCTTCTTAATTTCGCGTCCGGACCGAATGTAGCTAATACGGGATCTGTGTAATGCGGATGTCTGTATGGGAATGTGGCAGCTTTGCTCACTGTCATTTCATGCACCGCATTTACGCCATCAGAAACAGCCGCCAAGTCCACAACGGTAGTATCTTCCTCAATTCCACATTTGTCTTCAACACTATTTATCTCTTTAATAATCTGTCCAGCCCCTATTATTTTCTTCACAAAATAAATTCGGCTCATCCCCGTCTCGAATGTCCTGGTAAAGCAAACGCCCTCTCCATCCGCAACAGTTTCCACCTCACAAACTTCTCCGGTCAGCGGGTCAAGCTCTTCCACAGCGTTCCCGCAGTCAAGTTTTATGTAAACCTGATGTGCATTGTTCCGATCGTGATTTGTCAGGAAAAGAATATGTCCATCTTCTGTCTTTCTCAGCATGGAAAGAATCTCACCATCCTCTGCGCCGCTGGCATTTCGCACAGTAAAATCTTTTCCGGTGCATTTCGCCACAGCTTCCGTCAGCTCCCATTCATGCTCAACCGTATGAACAAATGCTTCCTCATCTAAAACATCCCGGATATCACCATATTTTCCACACACTTTCCTGCGGTCAGATTTCTCTTCATTTACATCTTCACTGTCTAATTTTTTTATCCCATCTCTTAGCAACGCAGATCTGCTTACTACCAATCCGTTCTCCTTCAATCATCACCGGATACGGCTTCAGCCAGATCACCATTCCACCAGCTGCAAGAAATTCCTTCAACAGCTTCACCGTGTTTGCAAACAGATTGCTCACTCCCGGAACCACAACCACCTGATAGCTGCACTTTCCTGCCACAAACATTCCATCCTCAACCTTGCCGTCCTGCTCCAACAGGATCTCATCTCCAAAATCAAAATCCACATGCCCTGCAGTCAGCGCTTTTGCGATCCGGTTATAATACTCACCTTTTCGATTTAAAGAAGTAATATGCTCATCCAGCCATCCCATATTCATTTCCAGATGATTGAAATCCTCCGCCCGGTCACTGCGGCACTCGGTCCAGATGCTGGAAATCGGATGGATCATCAGCACCTTCCGCACCGGCTCACCCTGAGAAAGACACAGCGCCAGACGACCAAAATAATTCTCCATCTTATCATTGTCATCCCACCAGGTATTCTGATAGTTGAAAACCGGCGGATAGTCCCTCTTCCTGCAGCCAGTAATGGAATACAGGGCAAGATGCTGACAACGTCTCGTAATTCCAAGCGCGAACTGCCAGTCTCCCAGCCATTTCTGAGTAGAAAAATCCAGCTCCCAGCCAGTGCAGCCGTAAGCCTCACTGATGGTCATGGAACGTTCATACTGATGTGCCACGCTTGCACACTGTTTCACAGTCAGATACTCATCCGTCTGTGCGCCAAGAAGATCAATTCCAGGATTATGCAGATAACGAAGCTGAGGCATCGCCGCACCGCACACACGAGTCTGATAGCCCAGGTCGTTCTCATATAAAATATGTCCCGTAGTACGAAGTCCCCGTTTATCACACCACTCATAAACCTGTTTCATATAACTTTCTTCGAAACGCTGTGCCACCGTCTTCCAATAATCATGACGGATCTTCTCCGCCCCTTCCCCATCAAAAAACAGATAAGGCAGCTTCTCCTGCGGATCATATCCTCTCTTTTCAATAAAATACTCTGTAAATCCAATACTCCACGGAATCCACGGTCTGCCTTCATGGAAAACGCTGAAGAAATCACAGCATGTTTGGTTCATCTGTGAAAAAATCCTTTTCACCTCTTTGGAAAACTTCCGCCAAACACTTCCTCATAATGCTCATGGGTCAACTTCAAAAATGTCTTCACGCTCTCCGGATTCAGATTATCTGGCGGCATCAAGCCGTTGTACCACTCACTCTTACCAGAAATCTCCTGGCGCAGAAGCAGAATCTCTTCATCAACACCGCAAGCTCCAGCAGCTTCCTCATAAGTCAGATATTCTTTCATCCTCTTAATAAATCTGCCGTCCGCCGCCGTCTGAATCACATAAACACCCTGAAGAAACTCTGTCTCCATAGTTTCTTCCACTGCTAAATCTTCACTGCCGTTCCTGCCAGACATGAAATTTTCGTCTGTGCTTCGATTCCCGCCACACATTATCGAATCCGAGTCCCCAGTAACTGTCCTTTCTTCCTCGTTACTTAACTTCGCCGGTACCGCCAGCTCCCCGGCTTTCCCGCACTCCATCGTCAGTGCCCTGGCTGTAAACTCCGCTGGATTTACCCTGCTGACCTTACCTCCTGCAGCCCCCGACGGCCATTTATCCTCATCATATATCCACAGCTCCAGATCATTTTCCCGGGCTTTATCCACACAAAACTTCACATCCTCCATCCACTCTGTGGAAAGATACTCCGTCTCCAGCCCTTCACGGGAATGAATAAAAACTCCCCCAATCCCGCCTTCTAAATCCCTCTATCTGCTCTCCCAAGCATTCTCCTTCTGAAGCCCTGTCATTCCATCCCCAGAAAGGAGCACTCCGATACTCCTTCGGCGGATTCTCAACCAATCCCTTTACCTTATCCAATGTGCCCATCCTTATGTCCTCCTCTTATAGTCCCACATTACATTATTGTTCTAAATTCCCTATTCCATCATCATCAGCACCGTCGCTTTTATTGTATCCATTCGTTACCAATACACAGCGTTTTCGCAACTGATATTCCTAAGCTGGGCATTTCCAGGTGCGCCCTTAACGGAGGCGAGATCCACTGCTTACGAAGACTTAATCGTGAAGGCTCTCCTGAACGATTTAGTCGTAGTTAGCAGTTAGCTCGCCGCAGTGTTGCACCGCCCCGCGTGGAATATCAGCTGCGAAAATGCGTCCGTGCAGCCAATGATACAACAAAAGGGACTGCAAAACAGTCCCTTTCATACTACCCAAGTTCATATTTTACATGAAGTTGTTAGGTATAAACATAATAATATCCGGTACATAAGTAACCAGGAACAACAGCCCGATCATAATAAGCACCATCGGCAAAATCTCCCGTATGACACCCTTGATCTTCGTTTTTCCAAGTCCCGAAACAATAAACAACAGCATACCAAATGGCGGTGTGGAAAGACCGATCATCATGTTCAGGCAGATCACAACGCCGAAATGAACAAGGTCAATGCCCATAGCCTGTACCAGTGGAAGAACCATTGGTACAAATACCAGCTGGATCGTACTTACATCAAGTACACAGCCAAGAAGCAGGAATACGATGTTTACGATAAACAGGAAAATGTACTTGTTATCTGTGATTCCCATAACCAGGCTTGCAACAACTCTCGGAACCTGCTCCAGAGAGATGATGTAAGAGAACAGCATGGAAGTTCCGCAAAGGAGAGCCAGTGTAGCTGTGTTTGCAGCGGATTTCTTGATGATACCCCAAAGCTTTTCCATCCCAGTGTTTTGTAAATCAGTGCTGAGATGATCAGTGCGTATGCAGAAGCAACAGCACCAGCCTCTGTAGGAGTACAGATACCGGAATAAATTCCGCCAAGAAGGATTACAACTGTAAACAGCGCCGGAAGAGCCTGCACGGTAGCCTTCAGGAACTCTCTCTTACTCATGACCACACCAGCCGGATAATTTCTCTTATGAGAAATAAACGCAACATAGATCATAAGAAGAATGGCAAGTAAAACGCCAGGAACCATACCGCCCATGAACAGCTTACCAATGGAAGCGCCAGATAACATAGCGTAAATAACCATTGGAATACTTGGCGGGAAAATCGGTCCTACCGTTGCAGAAGCGGCTGTAATGGCACAGCTGAACTCTGCATCATATCCCTCTTTTTTCATCTGGTCGATCTCCATCAGACCAATACCGGAAGCATCTGCGATAGCAGAACCGGTCATACCTGAGAAAATAAGGGAAATAAATACGTTAACCTGTGCTGTACCACCTTTTAATCTTCCAAGAAGACCATTACAGAAAGAGAACAGCTTGTCCGTTACCTCACCTTCATTCAGCACATTTGCCATGAAAATAAACAGCGGCGCTGCAAGCATGGTATAGTTTGCAAACATGTTACCAGTGATAACGGTAAATACCTGGCCCAGTTTGTCCGGAGCTGCAAGCAGAAAATATGTAATAGAAGCTGCAAGCATGGAAAAAGAAACAGGCATACGGATTATGAAGCAGATCGCCATAACCACAAACAGCATAATAATCGGCATACTCATGATTCTTTTCCTCCTTCCTTGTATTCTTTAAATGCATTTTTGATATTGATACAGGTTCTGACGATGATCTCAGCCAGCATATACATAAATGGTGCAAAAACAACTGTATATGGAAGCTTCAGAACTCCTGTTACCATTTTCTTTCCAACCATGGACTGGAAACACGGTACAAAACAGGTTACCAGCAGGATTAAAAGAAATGTATTGTAAACTACTTTAAAAAATAAACTGGGTACGAGGTTTTACAGCATCGTAAACCAGACCAAATACTACGTGTTCATCAGCTTCCATTGCCTTACCAACGCCGAAGAACATGGTCCACATGTAACCCAGAACAGATACCTCATAACTCCATGTTACAGGGGTTTTGAAAAAATATCTGGATACGATTGTTACCATAAAGGTAAGGAAAATTACCAAAAACGTAATGTTTGGGATAAAAACGCCAAGGAAATCGACGATCTTTTTCCCGATCTTTTTGAAATTATCCACAGTTTCCTCTCCTCTCAGATTCACTTTTCTGCCATCGGTTTGTTCCCTTTTGCAGACAGGCAAAAAATCTGTTCTTTGTTAAAAAGCCCAGGCCGTACACACAGCCTGGGACTTTTCTTTGTTATAAGTCAGACAGATGTCTCAAGTTTTGCTGTCAATTCATAGCTGATCACTATGTCTTGCCTGTTGTCACGACAATTCGTTTTACTCTTCTGCGGTTGTTGTATCAGCCATAGCCTGGATTTCGTTGTAAAGATCCATATCCCAGTCTTTGATCATATCTTCGTTTTCCATGTACTTAGCCTGAACTTTTTCTTTAAACTCGTTGATGTCAGGATATGTAACAGTAAGTCCCTTCTCCTCAAAGAATTTGATCAGTTCAGCTTCTCTGTCAAGTCTTGCTGTATCGTTTACGTCTCTTGCATATTCCATAGCCTCAGTAACAGCTTCCTGCTGAGCCTCTGTCATGCTGTTCCATGTGTCACCGTTGATACATGGCATGATGGAGTCAACAACGTGGTTTGTGATTGCGATGTATTTTGTTACTTCATAGAATTTTGCACTCTCGATACTTGGAAGCGGGTTATCCTGTGCATCTACAGCGCCAGTCTGAAGTGCAGTATACAACTCACTGAAGGAAAGTGGTGTCGGGTTTGCACCAAGTGCCTCACCAAGGAACAGCCATGCTTCGGAGTTCGGCATACGGAGAAGTAATCCGTTCATGTCATCGTAGCTGTTGATTTCTTTCTCTCTTGTGTTGATTACACGGCTTCCAAGATAGAAGCTGGAAAGAGGTTTGATGTTCAGTGTCTCTTCAATCTGTGGACGGATCTTGTTAAGTCCGATGTCACCGTTGAGAACGCTTGTCATATGCTCATAGGAGCTGAACAGATATCCGGAAGCAAACATGCTGTAGGACGGAATCTGTGTTGCAATTGTCGGGAAGGAAATATATGCCAGATCTGCATCTCCGTTAAGAAGAGCATCAAACTCGTTCTCGGAAGAGAACAGAGAACCGTTGTCGTAGCATTTACATGTTACGGAACCACCGGATAATTCCTCAACTTTATCTGCAAACTCATACATAGCCTCTGTATGGGAGTCACCGCTTACAGATACTGATGTAAAGATCAGCTCTACTGCCGGGTCATTTGCTGCTGCAGCATCTGCTGCCTGTACACTGATGCTTCCTGTTAACAGCATTGTTGCTGCCATAGCTGTTGATAATACTGCTGCCATTAATCCTTTTTTTCATTCTCTCATCCTCCTGATTTTTACACACTATGTGTTTTTGTTTCCCCTTTTTTTCACGTATATTTGTAACCCCAATTACAAATCTTAAGAAATACCTTTCAGCCGGCCTCACGGTCCCCACCGTTCCGGCAGTTATCTCTGATTACTTTCCAAAAAAGCTCTTGCGGAAGGTCTCTGTGATCGCACAGAACTCTTCGATCTCTAATTTCTTGCTTCCTGTAAGAAGCTTATAATCCTGTCTTCTTGACTGAAGTGTCATCGGCACACCTACCAGATTCATATGGTATTTGCTGTTTACCGGATATACCTGGCACTCAACCATGGAAGCAGCGCCAAGGAAGTTCATAAGCTCCTGTGCTTTCTCCGGCTGCTCTTTATAGTTCTTGCAAAGCCATACATAAAGATCCGGATGGAAGTTTGCCATAACTCCTGAGTATCCTGCACATCCCATTTCCATGCTGCGAAGAAGTGTTGCTGCATTTGCATTGAAGATCTTTAATCCGGTGCCCTCAACTGCTTTGCATTTTGCTTCCAGCTGATCAAGATCACAGCAGGTGTCTTTCAGGAATGCAAATTTCTCAGTCTCTGCACACCATTTGAGAAGCTCTGGTGAAAGAAGTCTCTTGTATGGTGCCGGGCACTCATAAACACCGAACATATCTCCATCAATGTGATCCAGAAGATATTCAATATTTTTCTTAGCTACATCTTCGCTCTCGTTCTCTTTTGCAAACTGATTGGAAATGAAAACATATGCATCTACACCGGCATCGATTACAGTCTGAGCTTCGCGGATCTGATCCTCTACCTTCTCAGCGCAATGTCCGGAAGCAATTACTCCCATGTGCTTTGGTGTATTATTGATAATAAATTTTAGCAAGCTCCACTCTCTCCTGTGGGCTCAGCTCAAACATTTCACTGGACTGACATACTGCGAAGATTCCGTCAACACCGTTCTTGTCATACCACTCAATGATTCGAAGGACTGCATCATAGTCGATCCTGTTGTCCTCTGTAAAAGGTGTGATCATAACCGGCCATACGCCGCCTGCAATTGGTTTTTTTCATGCTCTTCTCCCTCTTGATGTTTACTTGTTGCTGTTCACCGGTAACGTTCCGCGATGTGTTTTTATGAACGGAATGAACAACAACATTTACTATCCACTGCAACCGCGCAATTGCTTTTCAACTGTGACTATAGTATAATATAAATAATTTGAAAATTGCTTTCAGCAAAATATTTAGTACTATTTTATAACTTTGTACAAAAAAGAATACAAACCAGCAAAACATAGTGCGGTAAACAAAACAGAGTTACGGTTCACTTCGTTCACAGTAACACACTTCGCGGAACGTTACCAGTGAACAGTAGTAAAACAGACTGCAACACAATAATTCACGGACATAAGAAGAGGCGACTTGAATGGAACAGGAAATATTTGACGATTACATATGGAACGAAACATAAAAAATATTAACAGCAGATAAACATAAGACTCCCGGGGCTTAGAAATCTTTCTCATTTTACACCTATGGCACCTGGCGTTCCGGTTCCTCTGCATTATCACTCTGATATCATCGAGCTTCATTTCATGGTGAAAGGCCAGCGCAAGACTTACGTTATGAAAGGCGGCGTCCGCACCAGCTACTGTGCTACCGGAAATAACCTTTTTATCACCAGACCTTATGAGCTTCATACTACAGGACATATTGCCCAGAACCGCTGCGAATTTTTTGCAATGCAGCTGGATCTGAAGGAGCACGATAATTTCCTTGGTCTGAACCAGCATTACAGCAATATTTTGTGCCATCGGCTTCTGAATATGGATCAGCACCTGTACCATGTAGGCAGTTCCCAGATTTCCATGCTGCGCACTGCTTTTAACCTGATTTCTTACGGAACAGAAGGCGACTCCATTGCCGGTGTCCAGTATCTGACCTGTGTACTTGCCAGTCTGAACTACCTGACTGCAGTTCCAGCCCAGGAAGAGATCAATGAACAGCTGAACAGTGACATCGGACATGCGCTGAAATACATTGAACAGAATATTGAAAACCCCATTACACTTCAGGAGCTTGCCCAGGCATCCAACTATTCTCTATCCCGTTTTAAAGCCAAATTTAAAGAAGAACTGGGAATTACTCCTGCTGAATACATTACCCTCCAGAAAATGGATCGGGCACAGATGCTTCTGAAGACTACAGATGATTCCATTACAGATATTGCTTACCAGCTGGGCTTTTCTTCCAGCAATTACTTCTGCTCTGTTTTCAAAAAGACTCTGAGCTACAGCCCGGCGGCATACCGCAAAAGTTTTTCCCAGTCATAGAAAATGCTGCAAAATCATTGCAAAAATGATTTTGCAGCATTTTTTTCCGCGTCCAGAGCGTGTTTGAAAATCATTCCCGCAATCTGCGCGCCCTGCTTTGCTGTATATTTTTCCCGGATTCAGCTGCGGCAGCTGAATCCGGGCTCAATACCCTTACTATTCTGGCTTTGCAATATCACCTGTTTAATTGATTGCAAAGGTCTGCTGTGTATCATAAAATCCGTCCTGATACATGACGTAGATTTCATAATTATCTGCATTCATTCCCTGAAGCGGCACCGGAATATTTTCATAGAAATCCAGAAATGTTTCCATATGCAGACGAACCTCTGTTGTATCATAAACATAGGTATTCTTCGCCCCTTTAAAAATGATCTGGGAAATCTGATGATCATAGGTCCCTATATAGAGCACTTTTCCAGTGATGTTATATGTCAGGGTATCTGCCGGAAGCACCTGATCCGGTTTCTTGTTCCACAGCCATTTCCAGGTCTTCACCGGCTGCCACAATTCTCCTTTGATATAATTCTCATCCAGCTCCATAGGACTTGCAAGATCGTTGTAATCAATCCGCATTTCCTCTGCACGGTAAAAGGTTTTCTTAAGACAGTACTGATTCAGGACCTTCTCTGTATCGTAGTCAAACTCGTAGGTCATTCCCTTCCAGCCGTTTTCTGCATTTGCCACATGACCGCACATTCCGAAGAAATGATTGCTGTCAGCCTCATAAATCGCTGCGGATGTGATCTTGGACCATACCGTAGGAATCTTCTTAATCTGCTTCACAGTACCTTCTGCTTCATTTACAGAATATACCAGCAGGTAGGATTCCTCTGTCTTGTCATAATAGTCGATATCTTTCTTCCTTCTCCACAGGAAATGGTTATCAAACATGGTGATTTCTATAGTCTGGTCATCGCCATCCAGATCTGTATCGATCTGATATGCTGTATGCTGCTGGAACTGATAAATGAAATCACCATCTGCTTTCAGCACATATTTTTCATAGTCTGTGCCTTCCCAGAATCTTGGATCGCAAAGAATCCACTGGATTTCCTTGGTTGTCCAGTTTACCTTGATCACAGATTCCAGATTGCGGACACTGAGCAGAATAGTATCTGTCTCCGGCTGATAGGAAACCGTATTAATATGAGCCCAGTCAACCAGATTCTCGTATTTGCATTTAATAATATCTTGAAGTTTCAGTTCATTTACACCGCACCTGTCTGCCGGTCGATTTCCTCAACTTTATCTTCACAATGGCTCTGCATGGAGCTTGTAAGCACCAGAAGATTTCCGCCTGGCTCCTTCTCAATTACCTCATGATGACTTCCCCCGGAAAGATAATACATGTTGTAAGCTCTTCCCAGATAATCCAGCTCATAAAGATTGGTAGACTGAGGCTTCTCCAGGTTCGGAACATATCCGGCAGTATCCTGCCAGATCATTCTGCAGTTGGAAAGCATGTAAAGGCCATAATTTCCAGTCTCTTTGTTCATATACCAGCGAATATCTCCCATGCAGTCATATGCAAAAGGAAGATGAGTGCGCTGTCCGTAAACCATGGTCAGATCATATGCAGATTCTCCACTGGTCTCCACAGGTTCGATCACATCCGTAAGAGACTCTGGCAAAGCTTCTGTTGTAATGGTGATCTCCTGGGAATCCTTCACTCTGCCGGAATCATCCAGAAGTTCCAGTACTACTGTATTATCCTCTCCCGGATAAAGACCGATAATGGGCACTCTGTGTGAACTGGCCGCATCTATCTCTCCGCTGATGTCTGCTGCTGCAGTTTTTCCTTTCACAGTAAAGCGCACTCCATACTCTTCTTCTGTGTCAAAAAGTACTACTGCAGTTAATGGGGAAATCTGATATGGATTGAGAATAACCATGGGATCATCCCATGTATATCCATTTTCCTGCTCTGCCTGCAGCTGTTGGTCAATCTCATAGGAGGTTGCCACCAATGTTTTCGTCTGAGGGATTTCTGTCTGGATATCATTCGCGGAATCATCGTTTTCCTGAATGGAAATCGTGTCATCCACATCCATGGTAACATTCAGCTTCTGACCGTAATAGCCATATTTTTTGCTTCCGTTTTTCTTTTCACAGAATAGGGAATTTCCTGATTAGTAAGTTTCATGTAAGTATTATAAATTCCCCGCCGCTTTTTCCAGCAAAGGCCTGCAAACAATGCAAGCAGCACCAGAAACAGAAGCAGAATGGTGATTTTTTTCTTTTTGCTCCATTTTTTGCATACTGTAAGCTCCTCAAATTTTTGTCGTTATGTCCGTACAGGCTGCAAAGCCTGTAACGTCAAAATGGGTTCAAGGCTCTTGAACCCATTTTGACAAATTATATACTTATGCCTGACTGTACATATATCCCGTATTATAAAGAACACCGTCCAGTTCCAGGTAAATATCCCATTCCTGACCTTCCAGCCCGTCAACTGCCGTCCAGCCCTTAACTGTAACATTTGTTCCGTCATCTCCTTCAGAAGGAGTCTGTGTCAGCAGATAAGCTCTCTGGGACTCACCGCTTATCAGGATCATCTTTCCAGCCAGCAGATCTGCTGCTGCGGTCTGGGTCTGGAAGCTTCCGTTCACACTGATCTTGCTTCCATCCAGCAGGAAATTCCAGCCATCTGGCAAAGCCTCTGCGGTACTCACATCAATGCTGCTTTCCTCATAACTTGTCTCTCCAAGAGAACCAAGCACCTCCGGAACTGCGGATGGATCATATTTTCCTTCTGTATAAAGGGGCATGCGGAAAGAACGATAGGTCAGCGCATTATAAGTGTCACCGGAGATCGTCAGTTCAAAGCTCAGCTCTCCATTATCTACCTGATCGATATGTGTGGTCTTGGTCAGTCCCTGTACAAACATATCTTTCGGATAATAATCACTGCGGTTTTCTTCATCGCTATGCAGGTGGGAGCCAGCTGTGATCCACAGATGATCCTGTGTTCCATCCAGGGAAACCACACCGGAAATCCAGTCCGAATACCAGTCGGCGCCTCGCTCTTTACCATACTCAGTTACCTGGGAAAACGGTCATGTTCTCTGTATCAATCTGATAAACAACCGCACGGGAATATACGTTATCACCACTTACACGGTTATCGCCATCCACACGTTTTACCTTGGCAGTACCATTGTCAAAAAGAGCAATATCTCCATTATCCAGAATGGAAACATTATGCTGTGCATAGAACCATTCGAAATCTTCTCCCTCCGGAGTAAAGAAGTAAGACTGATCCACACCATCCCAGCCTGTAGGATCTCCAAGGATCCATGCCAGGGATTTGTCCTCTTTATTTACTGCTACAATGGCATCTTTGTGTCTTGCAGAAAGAAGAACCAGATCATTCTCTGCATCATAGGCAAGACCATTATTATGGAACCAGTCAGCTTCCTCACTTCCGTCTGAATCCATAGAAGCAGACTGTCCATCTTCCTGGCTGATGAGATCTTTCATGTCAAGCTCCCATACAACAGCACCGGTCTCACGGTCAATTTCTACCACGTAGTCCTCAACTGTGCTTAAGTCCGGGCTGTCAGAAGCCACCAGGAGATTGCCATCCGGAAGCTCCACGAAATCGTGATGCTGGCCACCAGGAATCATGTATTCACGGTAAATTTTTCCCAGAAGGTCGACTTCGATCATTCCTTCTTTATAATAGCTGCTCTTCAGCACATAGGATGCAGGCATGAGAAGATGCCCGTTCTCCAGCTGGTGAACTCCGAGAGTTCCGCCAATATTGGTAAAGAATCTGATATCTCCGGCCGCATCTACTCCATACAGGGTTCCCATAGTGGAGCAGACAAAAGTCAGGTTCGAATAATCGTAACTTGCCTCGCTTTTCATCTCTGTCTGGATTGTACCGTAATCAACACCTATATCTTCTGTGGTTACTTCAAAGGTAGCAGAAGTCCCATCATCCAGAGTGATTACAACCTCTGTGGTATCATTGTTGTAAAGACCATAAATCGGGACGATATGCTCCGTTGCCTCCTCAAAAGTCCCCGTCACATCGTTCTCTGCGGATTTCCCTTTCACAGTAACAGTTCCGCCGCAGGCTTTCTCTGTGGAAAAAACGGCAACTGCACTTAAAGGGGACATTCCATATGGATTGACTACAATCAGGGCCTCATCAAGACTGTAGCCGTTTGACGCCTCTTGAAGGAGCGCTTCGTCAACAGCAGTCTGCTGTGCAAACCGGTCTGTTACTTCCAGGGCTGTCGCCTGGGACTGGGTATCTGCTGTTTCTGCTGCCTCGGAATCTGCATTCTCTGCATCCTCGACAGTTTCTGTTTCCGGCTCATCTGTTTCTGTCTCTGCTGTAGTTTCTTCCTCTGCTGTAATTTCTGTTTCTGCTGCAACTGTAGTAATAGAACCCACTGTCATTGTCATCATTACAAGTATTGCAGCCAGTTCCCGATATCTTTTATTCTTCATGCCAGCCTCCTGTACAATTTTATGATTTCTCAAACACGATCTAATACAAAATCCGCATTTTCATACCACCGTCATGGCAGCTGACGGATTGTCTGCATTTTTTATCATCCTTATAATGCGCAGTGATATTCCTCTGCCTCAAATGGATAGCTAAGCTCCAGACCTTCTGCATTCTCGTCAATCTCAAATGCGATCCAGCCCTCGTTGGAACCGAAATTCAAAGTGGTTCCTGCCATACGTGTCATACCAAGCTCTGAAATGAATTCATCATCCATTCTGCTATATTCATTTCCTTCACTGTCAGTCAGCTTCAGATTCGCCCAGTCCAAAGTCTCCTTGCTGCCGTCTTTCTCGATCTTCAGCTTAATCATACAGAAAGTCTTGCCTGCGTCAGCTTCTTTCTTGTAGTCGCTTGTCTCCACACCTGTATAGCCAAGTTCTACGCTTACATTCTCAAGAGAGGAATTGATCTCCACATCTTCTACTGTAATATTCCATCCTGCTGCAGAAACAACCTCGCCGTATGCATCACTGTTTGCAGTCTGGGCTGCTGTACCAGCAGAACTTCCTGCTGCTTCTGTCTCCTTGCTGTCGGCCACCTCTGCACTGTCTGCTTCTGTTGAATCACTACTTGCAGAATCCTCACCTGTACTCTCTGCTTCTGCAGCTGTGTCATCTGCCTCTGCACTGTCTTCTTCAGCGGAATCAGTACTTGCAGAATCTTCACTTGTATCTTCTGCTTCCGTGCTGTCAGGCTCTTCCTTGGCATCAGCATTGTCTGCGGCAGCTTCTGTCTTGGTATTCTCTTCCGTCTTTGTATCATTTGTGCCACCACAACCAGCCATTAAACCAGCCACCAGAACGGCTCCCATTACCTGTAATAAAACTTTTTTGCTTCATTTTTTTAACTCCCTTTATTTTTCTGGTATAACTTCATTTACCTGGAGCATGTTTGAAATAAATATTCTGCCAAATGTGCCGGAATCATTTTTTCCAAACACGCTCTGGTCGTGTTATCAACTATTATAGCATAGTTCCGCAATAAAACAGAAACACTTTCTTAATATTGCCTGTAAAAAATTTTAAAAGTTTTACTGTTTCCACCATTCACAGCAACACGCTTCGCAGAATGTTACCAGTGAACAGCAGCATTAAATCACTTAATTTTTATATTTTGTTCCAAATCATAAAATTCGTTCTGATATACAACATAAATCTCATAATCATCCGCTTCCATTCCCTGCAGCGGTACCGGAATGTTCTCATAGAACTGCAGGTAAGATTTCGTATGAAGACGGATGTCTGTAGTGTCATACACATAAGTATTTTTCTTTCCATGAAAAATAATCTGGGAAATCTGGTGATCATAAGCGCCTGCATAAAGCACCTGTCCGGTAAGATGCAATGTAATCTCGCCGTCATCCAGTACCTGTTCCGGCTTCTTCTGCCAGAAGAACCAGGTCGCTTTTACAGGCTGATATAATTCTCCCATAATATAGTTGTCTTTTATTTCCATGGCTGCTGCCAGATCATTCCAGTCAATTTTCATCTCTGATGCGCGGTAATAATAGCTTTTGATGCTGAACTGATTGATCAGCTCTTCTGTATCATAGTCAAACTCATAGGTCATTCCTCTTCTTTTATCTTCAGAATCCTTCACATGACCGCACATACCAAAAATATGATTACTGTCAGCATCGTAAATAGCAGAAGAAGTGATGGTAGACCATACAGTAGGAATCTTTTTAATCTGTTTTACTGTCTTTTCTGCTTCATTTACAGCATAAACCAACAGATAAGATTCTTTTTCACCATCAAAGTATTTCAACACGTCAGACTTTCGTACTTTTACATAATGATTATCAAACATACTGACTTCTACCGTCTGGTCATCTCCATCCAGATCTGTTTCCAGCTGGTAGGCAGTATGCTGCTGGAACTGATAAACAAAATCCCCTTCCGGCTGAAGCACATATTTCTCATATTCTGTGCCTTCCCAGAATCTCGGATCGCAGAGTATCCACTGGATTTCCTTTGTCGTCCAGTTCAATTTGACTACAGATTCCAGATTTCGCGGACTGATCACAATGGTATCTGTCTCCGGCTGATAAGACACGGTGTTTAAATGAGTCCAGTCAACCCGGTCCTCATATTTCCCTCCAAAAATATCTTCCATTATCAGTTCATTTACAACTTCTCCGGTCTGTCTGTCAATTTCCTGGATTTTATCCTCAATGTGACCTTCCAGGGAACTAGTCAGGACAAGAAGATTTCCGTCAGGCTCTTTTTCGATCACTTCATGGTGGTTTCCACCCGCCACATAGTACATGGTGTAGGCGCGTCCCAGATAATCCATCTCATAGAGATTGGTTGTCTGCGGTTTGTCCTGGGATGGCATAAAAGCTTCATTGGAAGCAACTATCATCCTGTTATTTGACAGCATGTAAATTCCAGAAGTAAATTCTCCGCTCATGTACC
>ENA-OPYU01000103-OPYU01000103.1-human-gut-metagenome-genome-assembly--contig:-NODE-103-length-31158-cov-3.662757_pt1 | contig 31158 bp, 28 predicted proteins | sample MGYA00242637_ERZ504482 | MGnify/ENA primary metagenome ERZ504482 (study PRJEB26092, sample SAMD00036237) | human gut metagenome | host: Homo sapiens | study: EMG produced TPA metagenomics assembly of... | reverse complement strand
GCAGGAAGGAGATCAGAGCCATATAAAACGTATTAAACTTTGCAAGCCATGCTACAATAATGGCGGTAAATCCGTTTCCACCTGCAGATGTGGTGGAAATGGTCTGGTCTCTTCCTGCTACGATCAGGAAACCAACCAGACCGCAGATAGCACCGGAAATGATCATGGTACGGATGGTTACCCATTTTACATTGATACCAGCATATCTTGCAGTGTTCTCAGATTCTCCGACAACGGTGATCTCATATCCCTGTTTGGAATATTTCAAATAGAAGAACATGACAAACATCAGGATCACAACAATCAGAATGTTAATATTATATCTCTGTCCTAAAAACTGCGGAAACCATCCAACCTGTGTAGACATGTTCAGTTTACCAAGGCTGGAGGCTTTTCCACGAAGAATATTAGTCATGCATGCCACAATGCTGGTTGCCACATAGTTCATCATCAGAGTAAACAGTGTTTCGTTTGTGTTCCAGTATGCCTTAAACACAGCCGGGATAAAGCCCCACAGACCGCCTGCGATCACGCTGGTAAGGAACATTACCAGGAAAAGCACCGGTGTAGGAAGGCTGGCTCCGCATTTTACCATAACCATGGCAGTGGCAAGACCACCCACCAATACCTGTCCCTCTGCACCAATGTTCCAGAAATGCATTTTAAACGCAGGAGCAAGGGCAATACCAATGCAGAGAAGGGTTACCAGATCTCGCATTGCCCAGGAAAAACGGATGCTTGTCATAAAGGTACCGTTAAACATAACTACATATACGGATAACGGATTCAGTCCGGTTACGCTGTAAATGAAAATTGCATCCACAACCAGTGCCAGTAAAATGGCAGCTGCACGAACCCATACTTTGTAGCCGAAGCTGCTTTTGTCACGCTTTATAATTCGGACTAAGGGTTCTTTTGTTTTTATTTCACTCATTTATTTCCCCTCCTTCCGAAGATTTGTCATCAGCAGACCAACTTCTTCTTTTGTGGTTGTTCTGGCATCCAGGACACCATTCTCCCTGCCGCCGCAGAGAACCAGAATGCGGTCGCACAAGTCAATGAGCACATCCAGATCCTCACCTACATAAACAACTGCAACGCCCTCTTTTTTCTCCTCATTCAGAAGATTGTAGATCGTATAGGAGGTATTGATATCCAGACCACGTACTGCATAGGCAGTCATCAGGACAGTCGGTGCCTCTGCGATTTCACGGCCTACCAGAACCTTCTGTACATTACCGCCGGAAAGGCGGGATACAGGAGTATTTAAGCTTGGGGGTAACTACCTCCAGCTCTTTTTTTACCTTTTCTGCCATTTTCTTCGGAGCACGCATATCGGTAATCGGAGATGGACCATTTCCATAACTCTTTAACAGCATATTTCCCGTCATACCCATGGAACCAACAAGTCCCATTCCAAGACGATCCTCTGGAACAAATGCAAGATGCACACCGGCATCCCGAATTTTCTTTGGTGTTTTGCCAACCAGCTGAAGGGGCTGGTCTTCTTTACCTTTTTCATAGAATTCAATGCTGCTGCCCTGGGCTGTAATCTGAAGTCCTGCAATGGCTTCCAGAAGCTCCTTCTGTCCATTTCCTGAAATTCCCGCTATACCAAGGATTTCTCCGCCGAAAACATCGAAGCTTACATCGTCCAGCACCTTGATTTCCTCACGGTTATAAACAGTCAGATGGGAAACTGAAAGGCGTTTCACAGGATTTACAGGCGCAGAGCGGGCAATATTCAGTTCTACCTTCTTGCCAACCATCATCTCTGTAAGGGAATTTTCTGTAGCTTCACTGGTCTCTACTGTGCCTATGTACTCCCCTTTTCGAAGGATTGCCACGCGGTCAGAAATCTCCAGAACTTCGTGAAGCTTGTGGGTAATGATAATAACGGATTTGTTATCTGCTTTCATGTTTCGGATTACTTCAAAAAGTCTTGCCGTTTCCTGAGGAGTCAGAACTGCCGTAGGCTCATCCAGAATCAGGATGTTTGCTCCTCTGTAGAGAACTTTTACAATTTCCAGAGTCTGTTTCTGAGATACACTCATCTCATAAACCTTCTGGTCTAAATCCAGGTCAAAGTGATATTTATCGCAGATAGCCTTGGCTTTTTTCTTAACCTCTTTCAGGTCAAATTTCTGTTTCTTGTCAAGGCCGAGGGCGATGTTCTCCGTAGCACTGAATACATCGATCAGCTTAAAATGCTGGTGAATCATACCGATTCCCAGATCGTAGGCATCTTTCGGAGAGCGGATTTCCACTTTCCTGCCGTCTATCATGATCTCGCCGGAATCTGGAAAATAAATACCGGAGATCATATTCATAAGAGTGGTCTTGCCACTTCCATTTTCTCCCAGAAGGGAGAGAATCTCACCTTTTTTTACGTCAAGGTTGACATTTTTGTTGGCAACAACTTTTCCAAATGTTTTGGTAACATTTTTTAATTGAATGGCATATTCCAAAGTGTTGTGCCTCCCTTCCCGTTTTATAATCAAGGCAAAACAAGCTCTTCTGGTTTTGCCTATCTTTGAAGCGTTCGCCAAAATCCCACATCCGCGTGGATTTTAATAACTTTCCCGCTTACGAAACAAAAGGGAAGCCTTTTTACAGCTCCCCTTTTGGATTTCATGTAATTCGATAACTGTTCAGGTTTCTTCCCAGCTACCTGCTCCGCGATGCACAGAAATCATGCTTCGCAGGATTTCGCATTACTGCTTATTCAACAGCGTCTGCGTCCTCTGTGATTCCATCAATACGAAGTGTAAAGTATGGAGCGCTTCTGAATGTGGACTCTGCAAAGTGTCCATCCTCGATAGCCTCAACAGTCTCGCCCTGATATACAACAGTTGCAGGATCAGTTGTGTAATCCATGAAGGAAAGGTCAACCGGTGCAGAAGTAACTTCCTCGCCGCCTACAGTAAATGTAGAGGTATCAAACACCTGAAGAGAACCGTCTTTCAGTTTGCTCTCGATATCAGCAACATAGTCTGCAGTTCCTTCTGCACAGGACTCACCAAGTTCTGTGATTCCTACTGCATCGTCATTATATCCTGCGGACCAGTCCTGCTCAAGGTCACCACCGCCCATTACGGTTGCAATTGCATGTTTGTAGTATACTGCCCAGTTATTGGTAGCAGAGGTAAGTGCTGCTGTAGGAGCAGTCTCAAGCATATCAATATTGTAGCCTACAGAGTAGCAGATCTTGCCATCATCGTGAAGCTTCTGTGTAGCTGCAGGAGCACCTGTAGAGTCTGCATGCTGTCCGATGATCACACAGCCATTTGCAATAAGTGCCTCAGCTGCTGCACCCTCTTTGTCAATATCAAACCAGGAGTTTGTGTACTTAACTTCCATTACAGCGTTCGGAACAACGCTCTTAATACCAAGGTAGAATGCGGTATAACCGGAAACAACCTCAGCGTAGCTGAATGCTCCAACATAACCAACCTTTACATTGCCGTCTGCATCAAAGCTGTCTGGCTGTGTCTCTGTGGTAAGAGTGCCATCCTCAAGAATCTCTTTCAGCTTCAGACCAGCTACAACACCGGATACATAGCGGGATTCATAGATGTTGGTGAATGCATTCTTGAAATTCTCGCATCCGCTGATTGCTGCAAAATCACCTGTCATGGAAACGAATGTTACATCCGGGTATTCCTGAGCAGCCTGTACCAGATAGGTCTGATGTCCATAGCTGTTACCGATTACCAGAGAGCATCCCTGTCCAACAAGGTCGATTGCTGCATCATAGCAGCTGGAGTCTTCCGGAACTTTGTATTTCCAGATGATCTGGCTGTCGTCAAGGCCCAGCTCTTTAGCTGCTTCCTTAACACCGGCGATATGAGCTGCAGAATATCCTTCTGTCTCATCACCTACAAGAATAACTCCCATCTTGAAGTTCGGATCAGCTTCAACGCTGTCCTCGTCAGCGGCATAAACAACAGAAGCGAAGGCGGTCATTGTAAGCACCATCACTGCTGCAAGAAGAAGGCTGACTACTTTTTTACACATTTTTTCATTTACTCCTCCTTGATATTTTATTTGCCTGAGACTTTCCCCCTCTATGTTAAGAAAAATCTTAAACGTTACAGTTATTTTATTTTTTTCTAATTAAATGTCAACCATTTATATATAATTCAAAAAATATTTTTGAACAAATGATAATTTTTTTGTAAAAATATTTTTACGCGTTCTTCATAATCTTACTTTATCATTTTTCTTATTAGCCACGCGGAAAGCTCTTGGCGTTACCCCATATCTTTCCTTGAATACACGGTGAAAATAACTGTTGTTCTCATATCCCACTGCTGCAATGATATCGCTGATGGGAAGGTCTGTATCACACATCAGTTCCACAGCCTTGCTAAGACGTTTCCGCTGAAGCAGCTCCTTAAAATTAAAGCCTGTTGTTTTTTTTATCATTTTGCTTAATACATGCATGGGAAGGTGAAGCATATCGCATAGCTCAGTCAAGGTGGCCGTGCGGTATTTCTGCTCAATATAATCCAGAGTCGTCATGGATATCATGTTCTCGTACTGATTTGGAAGGCGCATTTCCACATACTGTACAGAGTCCATAAGGTAAAGAAAAATAAGTCCCATGGTAGTCTGATTGATTTTATTCTGGTTGCCTCTTCCTGTTACAAGGGAATAAATAATATTTTCCAGAAGATTCTGGATCTGCAGCACCTCAGATACCTTAAAATGAAGATATTCCCCCTGCTGGTTATCCCGGCGCAGTACATTCACCAGAAAATCTGCCAGAACATTATTATTTCCTGCCATTGAATATGCCACATCAAAAAACTCCGGCAATACCATAAAATTTATGGCAATGTCACTCCTGCCAGCTGCAAGAATCTCATGATGGGTAAACTGATTCAGAAAAAGCAGTTCCCCTTTTCGCACAATAACCTGTTTGCCATCTATAATATTCGTAAGAGTTCCCTCGCATACGTAGAGTACTTCCACATAATTATGGCGGTGAAGGGGAAAATGAACAAACCTGGTATGGGTGCGGATTGCGATCAGCTTTCCTTCCTCCAGCATCTTATTGCTGTCAATGGTAAAATCGCTTCCAGACGTGTAAAGATCCCTGTCCACTTCTGCGTCTCCGTTCAGGATCCTTCTCTCTTCTTCTGTAATTTCACGAAGCTGCTCCAAGAGTTCTCTCTGCACTGCACATACCTCCTGCTGCATGATTTCTGTTTTTCTAATTATATACACAAAAAGAAGTTAGTGTCAAAACCTCTTTTCACACTAACTTCTTCCGCTAGTTTTTAATCTCTAATTTTTTCTTTTTCAGGACCCTGGTTGCCAGCGGCTGCATAATCTCATCCGCTGCGCCGTAGATCACTTCATATTCTGCTGGAACCGGAACTGCCTTGGTTTCTCTTGCATAGTTCTGGATAAACAGATATTCATTTTCCTGAATTTTCACGTAAGGTGACAGAAACCTCTGCCGGTACGAATCCCAGCGGTGCCTGAATGCCAGTTTCCTTTGCTGCCTTTCCGTAGAAATCACTGTAGAAAGCCTGTTCCATATCTGCGCCAACGTAATATACGTGACCTTTTCCATATGCTTTATGTGTCACTACAGGAGCTCCCGCATAGAAGTCATCGCCATAGCGCATAAGCACTTCTGCATCAGAAACCTTTACCAGCTCACAAAGGTTCTTGCAAGTGTAGGTGCCGCTGATTCCCAGATGATTGCCCGGTTCTGAAATTCCATGGTTCTCTTCCCAGTCATAAAGAGCATCGATCTCCGTAGTACGAAGACCGGCTGCCTCCATAAGCCCGTATGGTGTTCCTCCAAGGAAGCACTTGTCTGTACCATCCACAAGGCCGGTCCAGTAAGTGATCACCAGGGTTCCGCCATTTTCTGCATATGCTCTTAATCTTTCTTCGTAACCATCTTTGAACATATAAGCCATTGGCGCTGCCACGATCTTATAGCTGGAAAGCTCATGCTCCATAGAGATCACATCCACATTCAGTCCCTGTTCCCGCAGGGCGCGGTACTGCTTCTGTACCGCTTCTGTGTAGAACATGTTCTCATTCCGCGGTCCCTGTGCATCCTGGATTGCCCAGTTATTTTCTCTGTCATAAAGGACTGCTGCCGGAGACTTCATCTGGCTGCCGCAGACTTCCTTCAGTGCCTCCAGAGCCTCTCCAACCTCTGTCACTTCTTTAAACACGCGGGTATCCTCTCCGCCATAGTGGTCGATCACTGCGCCGTGGAATTTTTCAGAAGCCCCCTGGCTCTGATGCAGCTGGAAGTATAAAACGACTGTCGGAGCCGTGAGCTACTGCCTGAAGAGAGGCAGCCAGCATCATTCCCGGCTTTTTCAGCTTATTGATGGGCTTCCAGTTTGTGGCAGATGGGCAGGACTCCATGAGAAGAAATGGCTGATTCTTAATGCTCCTCATCAGATCATGCTGCATACCTGCATCAATGGCAGTGAAAAATTCCTCTTTCTTATGCCAGCTTGGATAGTTGTCCCAGGATACCACATCCAGAACATCGCGGAACTTCTTGTAATCAAGACCGTTGTAATCATACATCAGATTGGCTGTTACCGGCAGTTCAGAACCACCTTCACGGATTGCAGCAACCTCTCCTTTGATGAAATCAATGGTGCGATCTGTAACGAACCGGTTCCAGTCAAGCTTCAATGCATGAAGCTCGTTCTCCCCCTTTGGGGAAGGGGCTTCAATCTGATCGAAGCTATTGTAAATATGGCTCCAGAATGTGGTGCACCAACTGGAATTCAGCTTCTCAATGGTTCCATATTTTTCTTTCAGCCATTCCCGGAATTTCTGCTGACAAAGAGGGCAATAGCATTCTCCGCCAAACTCATTGGAAATGTGCCACAGAATCACACCAGGATGACTGCCCAGTCTCTGGGAAAGCAGCTTGTCCATATCGTGAACCTTCTGACGATATACCGGAGATGTATAGCAATGATTATGTCTTCCTCCGAAAAATCTTCTGGTGCGGTCCGGATCCATGCGAAGGACCTCCGGATACTTGTCGGCCATCCACTTTGGCCTTGCGCCTGACGGTGTTGCCAGGATCGTGGAAATTCCCTCTTTATATAAATTGTCAATAATCTCTTCCAGCCAGCCCAGATTGTACTTTCCTTCTTCCGGTTCCAGTACTGCCCAGGAAAAGATTCCTACAGATACTGTATAATGTGTGCTTTTTTAGAAATATTCAATGTCTTTTTTCAAAATGTCCGGGCGGTCAAGCCACTGCTCCGGGTTGTAGTCACCACCATGCAGCATACGGCCATATCTATTTTTCTTGCCATCTCAACTCTTTTTGTTGCCATGATAAGAATATTTTTGTTACTGGTCACGGAGTGAACAGTAATGTATTTTTTCTCAAACTCCCTTAAATACAAATGAAAATTTCCATCGGCTTACTTGTATCCAGCAGGTATTCTTCCTGGGTTCTTGCTCCCCAGCTGTCGTCTCCGGCAATTCCCATCTGGCCTTTTGCTACGCGCACTACTGTATAATGAATCTGGGGCAGCTCATATGGATGCATTGCATTTTGCCATCTCATGAGGTGTGTATGGCAGGGCAGAGAACATCATCGGGCCGTTTTCTTTAGTCCATCTCAAAAAGCATTCCTCTGCCTTTCCGGTCTGTGATCTTCGCCCATCTGACCTCTTCCTTGGCACCGCATTCCTGTGGAACCATATATCTTGCCACATTATCTTTTACCATATTATCGTAGATTCCAAGCTTTGCACCTTTCTTACGGTCTGCATAGGTCTCAGCTTCTCCAAGTCCATACCAGGATACATGGTCATAATCTGCATTAAACTTGAAAATCACACCAAATTCCGGCATATCGCCAAGCTCCTTCACCGGATCATAGGAAAGTGTGGTACGAACTCTTCCATCTCCGAAAACTTCATAAGCAAGTGTACACTCAGCTGCCGGAATAGTGGGAAGAAAATAGGTATAGGATACCTTTACGGAATGCTCTTTTTCCTCTACCTTTGGTGCATTTCCAGGTCCATATGCCGCTCCGCGGTAATCCTTATGGTTTACATACATGCTGGCAAGCTTCCACTGTCCGTAGCGCATTGCCATCAGATTTCCACAGTCATTGTCTGTTGGTGCACGCCAGAAATTAGGCTTCGGAATTGCCTCGATCATTTCTTTCCTGCGTATTTATAGGAAGCAAGACCACCGTTCAATACGGAGAAAAGCACCTCAAATTCCGCTCCGCGCACGCCAATATTATGGGTACTGTGAATTACCTCCAGATGCTCTGTGCAAGGCTTCACAGCTGCTTCCACCTGGTAAACATACTGTCCAAAGGCAACCTCATGACCTGCTTTCGCCCATGGCATATCCTCTTTTAAATGGAAAGAAACAGTTACCGTGTACTCACCTGCTTTCTCCTCCTTCTTAAATGGAAGAGCATATTCCATCTGGCTCAAAGGAGCCACTGCTGTATCCAGTACTTCTGTACGAATTACGTTTCCATCCTTCTGAAGAGTTACTCTGCATTCAAATGTGTCCGTATTTACAAACAGATTTTTGTTGATCACATTCACGGAATCAGCACTTACCTGTGCGGTAATATTCTGATAATTAAATTTCACTTCCTGCATCTTCGGAGACGCATCACGATTTCCACCATATGCAATTCCATTTCCACTGAAATTATAATCAGTAGGACGCTCGCCAAAATCTCCGCCATATGCCTGGAACTCTTTTCCATAACGGTCTTTTTTGTAAATAGACTGATCGATATAATCCCAGATAAAGCCACCCTGATATTTCGGCTCTGTATCTGTCAGATCTGTATATTTATGCATGGCACCGCAGGAATTTCCCATGGCATGGGTATACTCACAACAGATAAAGGGCTTAGAAGCATCTTTTGCAAGAAACTCTTTAATTGCTTCCACAGATGGATACATCTGGCTTTCCATATCGCTGGTAGCGTTATATCTGCGGTCATGGCAGACACCTTCATAATGTACCAGACGGGTAGGATCTGCATTTCTAAAGAGCTGGGACATTTCAAAAATATCCTTACCACCGAAGGACTCATTTCCACAGGACCAGATCAGGATTGCCGGATGGTTCTTATCTCTCTGATACATGGAATTGGCGCGGTCTAACATCATAGACTGCCATTCCGGCTTATCATGGGGAACCACATAAGTATAGTCCTTCGTAAATTCCGCTGTATCCCAGGAGCCGTGACTTTCCAGGTTGGTCTCATCGATCATGTAAATTCCAAACTCATCACAAAGCTGGTAGATCAGAGAAGCATCCGGATAATGACAGGTGCGGATGGCATTGATGTTATTCTGCTTCATGATGGTCAGATCCTTGCGTAGCTCTGCTTCGGATACACATCTTCCTGTTATGGAACTGAATTCATGACGGTTCACACCTTTAAATACAATTCGTTTTCCATTTAAAGTCATAATTCCGTCTTTCATTTCAAATCGGCGGAAACCGACTTTCTGAGGGATCACTTCCTGAAGAATACCATTCTCATCGAAAACCTCCATGACCAAATCGTAGAGCTGGGGATCTTCTGCACTCCAGAGAATCGGATTCTCCACCGTCCAGCTAAAAGTATCAGCAACACCTTTCTGAACGGTTCTGCCAGTAGCTTCAGCGGCTACATCTTTTCCGTTCCGGTCACTTCCTGTATTTGCTGCAATTTCGCCTAAGCTCTTATTTTCCTCCAATATGGTCTGTCCTTTTTTCGGACAGAACAATATGCACATTTCCCTTTCCCCCAGGTGCTGGTCTTGACTTCAAACCGGGCTTTGTTAAGGCTCTCATCCGGGATTGCGCGGATCTGGAGATCATACACATGCACATCCGGTACTGTATAAAGATAAACCTCCCGGTAAATTCCGGAGAAACGATAGAAATCCTGATCCTCGCACCAGCTGCTGGCTGTCCACTTGAACACCTGAGCTGCCAGCTTATTTTCCCCTTCTTTCACATAATCGGTGAGTTCAAATTCTGACGGGGTAAAAGAATCTTCACTATATCCTACAAACTGGCCATTCAGCCAGAGAGCGATTCCACTTTCTGCACCCTGGAAGGAAATAAAAAGACGTTTTCCTTTCATCTGTTCCGGCACTGTGAAATATTTCACATAGCTTGCCACAGGATTGAAATGCTCCGGAATCTCCCCTGGGTGAATATCCTCGTGTCCTTCCCATGGATACTGCACATTGGCATACTGAGGTGCATCGTAGCCCTCCATCTGGATATGGGCCGGCACACGGATGTCATCCCAGTCTTTGCAGGAATAATCTTCTCTCTCGAAGCCTTTTATGGTATTTCCGTAATTGCGGGCATAATGGAATTTCCAGATTCCATTTAAGCTGTGGCGGTAAGAAGTCTCACCTGCGGAAGCCTCTTCCACGTTTGCATAAGTGATATGATCGGAGTGAGCCTCCATTCTTCCGTCTTTAAAATATTCGGGATTCTTAACTAATGAATAATCAAATTCCTTCATATGTAGTCCTTTCTCGATACTGTTCACTAGTAACAACAGTAACCCTCTCTCTAAACGTTGCGGGCAATATTTTCCAGATGCCCTGTACTGGTTTTATTATAGTAATATAAACTTTCTATTTCCATGGAATTTTTACAGAACAATATATAAAAATCGTCCATAGATTGCGTATCCGTGTTCAGAAAAAAGGGTCGCCGCAAATAAATCGCAGCACCCTTAGATTTTCAAACTTATTTCACCGCACCGGTGATACCTTCTGCAAACTGCTTCTGCAGAACGAAGAATACAACCATGGTCGGAATGGAACAGAATAATACGCCGCACATCAGCATACCGTAATCAGTTACATAGCCTGTGATCAGGTTGGCGATCAGCATTGGCATTGTGATGGCTTTGTTATCTGTCATAATTACCTTCGGCCACAGGTATGCATTCCAGGCATTCATAAAGGTAATAACAGCGGCTGCCGCGTAGGTGGATTTCATGGTTGGAATAAACATCTGGAAAAAGATTCTCACTTCGCTTAAGCCGTCAATTCGTGCTGCTTCAATAATATCTACTGGAAAAGCTCTTGCATTCTGTCGGAACATCATGATCATAAATGGCGTGGAAATGATCGGAAGGATAAATCCGATGGATGTATTCAGAAGCTTCGCTTTTGAGAACATCTTAAACAACGGAACCATAGTAGCAACCTGAGGAACCATCATGGCAAGAAGGAGAATGGAAAACAATTTGTCTTTTCCTTTGTCATGATATACTTCGAATCCGTATCCGGCGATGGAACAGATCAGAAGGCAGATCACTGTAGTCAGGATTGCATAGAAGAAGGAGTTTCCAAGTGCTCTCCAAAGTGGCTGCTGGGATGTCAGGTTCTTAAAGTTCTCCATGAAATAGCTTCCCGGAATAATACGTCCGCGTGATACATCCGTGGAAGTATTCGTAGCTGCTGAAATCATCCAGTACAGCGGGAAAACGGAGAAAAATGATACAATGATCAGAAAAATTGTATGTAGGAATCAATCTTCTCTGGATTGCGGATTTGTTTTTTCTTAGTCACGAGTATCACCTACTTTCAAGTTGATAAATGCCAGAACTGCTACCATAATAAAGATAATAAAGGACATTGCTGCTGCATATCCGAAGTTCGGCACGTTGACAAACAGGTATTGTAAACATAATGTGACATTGTGATGGTTGAGTTTGCAGGACCACCCTTTGTCAGGTTCATGGACTCATCAAACAGCTGTAAGGTACCGTTGATGGACATGATGAAAGTCATGATAATAGTCGGCTTCAGAAGCGGTACTGTGATCTTCCAGAAGGTTTTGCCATCCGTTTGCACCATCGATTTTCGCTGCCTCATAAACAGAATATTCAATATTCTGAAGTCCTGCCAGATAGAATACCATGTTGTATCCGGTCCATCTCCAGATCAGGGCGATGATAATAACAATCTTTGCGCTGGTGGAATTTCCAAGGAAATTATATCCTGTGGAGAGAATTCCCATTTTCATCAGAACACTGTTGATCAGACCGTCTGTTGCAAACATGGAACGGAAGATCAGAGAATAGGAAACCAGGGAAGTTGCACATGGAAGAAATACACATGTACGGAAAAAACCTTTGAACTTCAGGTCTTTGTTGTTCAGAAGCTGTGCAAGCAAAATTGCAAGAATCAGCATGATCGGAACCTGAATGATCAGATACAGGAATGTGTTGCCAATGGACTGCTGGAACACTTTATCTGCAAGGATACGTTTGTAGTTACTGAAGATTGGATCTGCAAAACGCATATTTGCGCCGGCACCTGTCTGCAGGGAAATGATAAATGCCCGGATCATTGGATAAAAGCTCATGATGGCGATCATGATAGAAGCTGGTGCCAGGAATATCCATCCGGCAGCTTTCTGCTTCGCAGCCAGTGTCATACCTTTTTTCTTGGAATTCACAGGAACTCCTCCTTTCAACCCTATATATACTGCAACTTTTCCATCTAACAGCTGTACCAGTGAGCAAAATGTTTTTATGTGACTTCCTTTTGCTCAGCCGTACAACTGTTAGATAGGCGCCTGTATGGAGTAACAGGCATTTTCTTTGAACAGAAAACGGAGGACTACTTAGCAGTCCCCCGCCTCCTAATAATTAATCCCTATTTAATTTCAATTACTTGTCCCGGAAAGGATTACTCAGTCATCTTGAATGCCAGTGTATCCTGTGCTTCCTGAAGAGCGTCTTCCTTAGCTGTTCCGTTTACGATATTAACAACAGCTGTGTTTACGCACTCTCTTGCCTCATAGTGATATGGAGTCTTTGTGAACTCCGGAATATGAGAAGAGTACTCTACGATTGTTGAGAAAATCGGCTGTCCGCCAAAGAACTCGTTTGGCTCGTTGTAAACATCAGACTCACCAGCTGGCAGATAGCAGGAAATAGCACCTGTCTCAGAAAGGATTGCATCATAGAAGTCTGTGCTGGAGCCAAATGTGCTTGCAAGGAAGTCCTCAGCAAGCTCTACATTCTTGCAGTTAGAGGTAATATACCAGGAAGATCCACCGTTGTTTGCATAGTTTGTAGCTGTGTCAACACCGTCAACCTTAGGCATTGTGGTGATTCCCCATAAGCCTTTCTGATCTTCTGTGGACATCAGAGTAGCTGTGATCCAGTTACCATTTACAATACCAGCAGCCTCACCGCTTGTGATGGTTGCAATGTACTCATCCCAGTTGTTTACAAGTTTCACAACGTCGTTCTGAACCAGCTCTGTGTAAAGGTCGATACATTTCTCAGCTGTCTCATTGCCAACGATATAAGCTTCGCCGTCTTCGTTAACGAAGTTCGCACCACAGGACTGGATCATCATCATAAGGGTATCGCCGCCTGTTGCTTCGCTTGTAAGAAGGTATTTGCCGGTCTTCTCGTGAATATCTTTACCAATCTCTTCGAATTTGGACCATGTGATATCTGTAAGGTCATCCAGTGTATATCCTGCTTCTTCAAGGATATCGGTACGGTAGCAGGCGATAACAGCACCGTTATCAAACGGAACACCGTAATGTGTATCATCTACCATAGAATAGGACTGTTTCAGAGCTCCGAAATCATCCCAGTTAACATTCATATCTTTCAAGTCTGTGAAAGCATCCGGATAAGCTTTCAGGAATTTCTGATAGCTGTTATCCTGCATGAGAACGATATCCGGAAGTGTGCTGTAGTCACCAGCGTTAGCTGCTGTAGTAAGCTTGGTCTGGCAGTCATCAGAAGATGTCTCGATGATATCTACTGAAAAGCCTTCATGATCAGCTGCATACTGATCAGCTGCGATCTGCATGGACTTGATATTGAAGTTCTGGTCCCATGCCCATACGGTTAATGTGTTGTCGTTGTCCTCTGCAGATACAACTGTTGCTCCTGCTGCCATGGAAGCTACCATTGCACCTGTAAGTAATACGGTAAGTACTTTTTTCTTCATAGAAATATCCTCCCTTAAAATTGTTTCTCTGTATTTCTTATGAATGTATTATACCATCCGCATATAGGGTGATGTATGCAATACCGCCCATATAATGTGCATTTTCGACCATTATGCTTGTTTTTTTGCTTTTTCATGTTTCGTTTCATTTTTTACAATTTTTTGCGTCATGCTTACGAAGTATATGGTTTTTTTGCATCTAAGCACACATATTTCATTTGTTTTTACTGTTACTTTTCACAAACTTTATATGTATATTTTGTGAACTATTTCACATTCTTTTCTTTTGTTTCTATGCAAAAAATGACTTTCTGTGGATACCTGGTTTCAGGGTATGGAGCATCTCTTCTGTAAGATCCAGAAGTAATTTGATCTTACGTCCGTCTTCCTTAATGATCATTGTGTAATAGGGAGTATCTTCTTCATAGGAAGTATAATCATACTTCTTTAAGTGCTCTGTTCCACCGTTCTTTTTGTACTTTGCCACTGAGCTATGCCAGTGAGGGGCTACCACCTCCAGCTGCCGGAGATCCAGCTCATGGGCTGTCTTACGGTACTTGTTTCCATAAATCACATCTATGGTAAGCTGTTCATTTTCCATTATGTATTCATAATCCCGCTGGCAAAAGGTCCCGTAAATAAAATAAAGACCTGCCAGGCAAAAACCAGCCAGCATAAAGGCCTGAGATATGGTAATTCCCATAACAACAAACACTACGGCAAAAAATACCATGGTCTTTTTTAATACTCCGGAAAGCCTCTTTTTCTTTCTGGTCACCTGTTCTACTATTTTGTAATCGTACATTCTACCATCCCTCCTCTGAATGAATATCAAATTTCAAGAGCTGCTGCTCGTAATTTTCCGGGCGTTTCCGCCACTCTGCCGGCGACATTCCCATCAGCTGGCGGAAGTTCCGGTTAAATGTGGAATTTGTTGTAAAGCCACATTTGTAGGCAATATCTGCGATAGACTCATCCGTCTTTTTCAGAATCTCACAGGCTGTCTGAATTCTTACCTTGTTAATATATTCCAGAGGACTCATATGCATATAGGAGGTAAACACCCTGCGAAAATGAGTCTCACTGATATGACAGGCTTTTGCCAGATCACCAATTCGGATATCCTCCATATAACATTGGGAAATATAGTCAATAGACCTGGAAATCATATTGGTGATTTTTCCTTTTTCCTCAATATTTTCTTCCTCAGAGGAACGGTTCATTCTTGCCACTTCCGCAAGTAATGCCAATAATACTCCTTTGGCCTCTTCCAGATAAAACTCATCACTGGCGCGCATAATTTCCAGTATCTTGATTATTTTGTTGGAAAGGCTTTTATATTCTGATTCTTTCAGGCAAAGTGCTTTTGAATAAATACGCTGGATCATTTTTCTGCCCTGAGGGGCGTTCCTGCAGCCACCTGCAAAAAACCTTCCGCATCAATAAACAAATATTCCCATTTGCTGATATTTCCCACATCGCTGGTGGTCGTATGGGGAAAGTTCGGTGGAATAATGGTAAATTCCCGCCCTGCAAAGCGTACAGGCTCTTCTCCTAACACCAGCTCTCCTTCGCCACTGTAGCAGAAACCGATCTCCAGATAGTTATGAAAGTGAAGGTAATCCACATCCCTTCCATAATTCTGCACCCACTTTTCACCAAGAAGTGCCAGAATGGGATTCCATCCTGCATCTGGTAATAGCGGAATTCCATTTTCATTTTTCGGTTTTTTCGCCATGTAGTCTCCTATAACAAAATTAAAATATAGATTTTTTTTATCATACCACACTTTCCTTGTAAAAAGGAAATTTTCTGTTATTCTCTTTTTAGATAAACGCAAAAAGGAGGATACTTATGTCACAAACCCAGATTTTATTATATAAATTTTTAAAGATGAGGATCGTCTTCACCAGATCCGTAGATATTTGAACCGACACAGAATCTCTGTCCGCATGGTACAGCAACCAGAGTACCTGGAAAGTCTCGGATTTCTCTTCGAGATTCCTGGGTTTTCTAAGAATCCGGTATTTAATCTTGGAAAAAATTTTCAGGAAGAAATGATGGTGCTGAAGGATTTTTCCAGTGAGCAGCTGGATGAATTTCTGGCTTTCTTTAAGGAAAATGGCCTGCTGCCAGTGAACTTAAAAGCTATGCTTACACCGGTTACGGTTCACTGGGATTCTTTGAAGCTGCATGATGAGCTTATGAAAGAACATACGGAGATGTATTCACACAAATAAGCCAAATCAAGATCTGCTTCCTTGTCTGGATGAAGGCGCCGCAGCGGGCTACGGCAACCGAATTCGGGCAAAATGTACCGCAAAGTGTGCGTGCAGATTGCGGGAATAATTTTTCAGACACACTTTAGAGCGTATCTGAAAATCCAGGACGCGAAAAGGCCCTGCACTCGGCAGGGCCTTTTCTTTATTAACATCTAATCTTAAACGGTCTGATTAGTACAGTTTAGCCATCTCTTCGATGTTGTCTGGGTTGAACTCAAGTGGAGCACCAAGAACTACTTCTGTACCACCGTCATCAGCTGCTGTGATTGTGTAGTCGCCAAGGTCACCAGCTGTGAAGGTTTCATCAACAGCACCTGTGATTTCATCATTGATCAGAGCGATTGTTGTCAGAGCGGAAAGTTTTCCAAGGCCCTGCATATCCCACAGATAGAAGTATGGGCAGGAATGCTCATCATCAGCACCTGTGTACTCAAGCATCTCAGATGGAAGTCCAAGACCTGTCAGTTTGCAAGCAGATCCATTGTCCTGAAGGTATTTAGCAGCTGCAGCGATACCAACTGTTGTAGGTGCGCAGATAACTTTCAGATCTGGGTATTTTTCAAGAAGAGCTGCTGTCTGGTCTGTGGATTTCTGTGGCTCGTCATCGCCATATGCAACTTCTACAAGCTCAAGCTTGGAATATTTGTCATCCTCTTCCATAATCTTCTTCATAGCGTCGATCCATGCGTTCTGGTTTGCAGCCTGAGAAGTAGCGGAAAGAATTGCGAACTGTCCCTCTCCACCGGAGATATCAAGGCAAGCATCAAGAAGAGCCTGTCCTACAGCAACAGTACCAGCCTGGTTGATGAAGATCTGACGGCTGTCTGGGTTTGTAGCAGAGTCGAAGCAGGAGATCTTGATTCCTTCATCCATAGCTTCCTGTAATTTTGCCTGAAGTGCGTTAACATCGTTTGCAGAGATGCAGATTGCATCGTAGTCCTGAGAGATCAGGTTGTCAAGAACTTTGATCTGAGCATCTGCTGTAGCTGCCTCTGGGTAAACAGTATCAACAGTAGCACCCTCTGCTTCAGCTGTCTCTACGAAAGATTTTGCAGCGATTTCGAAGAATGCGTTACCAGCGGATTTACCAACCAGTGCGATTTTCTTTCCGTCAGCGGAACCTGCCATAGCCGGAACTGCGGATCCAAGGATCATTGCACCACAAAGAAGTGCGCTTACGATTTTTTTGTTCATGCTTTTTTTCCTCCCATGGAATAATATAGTTTTTGTATTTGTAACTGCCCTGCCTTCTGCAAGGCAGTTTACAAGCTTTATAAGGTTACATATGAGTTAGTTAAGGACTTTTTTTATTTCGCTGTTTTTGCCTTTTTTTCTGAACTTCTTTAATAATGTTTGGAAGTGCAACTGCACCGATCAGAAGCACACCGATGATCAGCAAGATAACCTGCGGATGAATGTTTCTCTGTCCAAGACCAACACGAAGGCAGACAATGATAAATGCGGAAATCAGACCGCCGGCGATATTACCTTTACCACCTGTGGAGGAGATTCCTCCGAATACTGCCATTGCGATGGCATCCATCTCAAATCCGTTACCGGTTGTGGTATTTGCACCGAATGAGGAAGACATCAGAAACAGTGCACACAGTCCGGAGATGGTTCCCATCAGGGTGTAGATCACGAAACGGATCTTCTGTACATGGATTCCGGAGTAATAAGCTGCAAGACGGTTGGTACCGATTGCATATACTCTGCGTCCGAAGGTACATTTTCCAAGGATAACAGCTGCGATGATTCCAAGGATCAGAACCAAGAAAAGAATGTAAGGAACACGTCCTACTTTTCCGCCAAGTGCTGCAAAGCCTTCTGTGTTTGTTACGGAAATACTTCCGCCGCTTCCAAGAACGATTTCTGCAATACCTCTGAAAATAATCTGGGTTGCAAGTGTTACGATCATTGGAGGTAGTTCTTCAAATCTGGTAAGAACAAATGCGTTTACAGCGCCGCAAAGGGATCCAACCAGAAGTGTGGCAAGGATTACCACGATAAACGGGGCTCCTGTGTTTGCCACGATACAAGCCATTGTTGCGGAGAGACACACGATAGATCCAACGGAAATATCGATCTCGCCAAGTACCAGAATGTATGCCATCGGCAGCATCAAGAAGATTTCTGCCAGGTAAACAGGCATCTGACGGAGCAGACTCTTCAGATTATAGAACTCAGAAAAGTTTGCACAGAAAATATTTACTGCAATAAACAGGAGTACCAGAATGCCTTCCCAGCTGAAGATCATCTGTTTCACAGGGCTTTTCGGCACGTTGTTAATACTTCTTCCAGATTTTCCAGCCATGATTACATCTCCCTTCCCTTTAATGCATTTTTGTCAGCTGTACGCTGTAAAACAATGTTTACAACAACGACTACAAGAATGATAACACCCTTGATGGTATTCAGCCACAGCTGATCGAAGAATGGAATCAGCGGAAGTGCCTTTGCAATAGTTGCAAGGATCAGGGATCCAAGAAGAGCACCAAGTACTGTACCACGTCCACCACTCATGCTTACACCACCGATAACGCAGGCTGCGATAACATCCATCTCACCGCCCTGCTGCATATCAGGCATTGCAGAAGCGTAAATGGAAACCTGAAGAGCTCCGCCAAGACCGGCAAGAAGACCCATGATAGTGTAAACAAGAAGCTTAATATTCTTTACATTAATACCGGAAACTTCAGCTGCGCTCGGGTTACTTCCTACTGCATAGATTCTTCTTCCGATGGTAGTCCATTTCATGAATACGAAGAAGATCACATAGCAAAGGATGATCACCCAGATTACAAGGCTCATTCCCAGGAATTTTGTTGTTGCAAAATTTTTAAATTCACCAAGGGCTGCTGCACTTGCCCACTCACCATTGTGGGAAACCAGATATCCCATAGCACGGTAAATGTACATGAAGCCCATTGTTGCGATGATCGGAGGAACATCTGCTCTGGAGATCACAAGACCTACCAGGAAACCACATGCGATTCCGATTGCCAGTGCGATCACAAATGCCAGGAAAGTACTGGAAATGTGCTCGTATTTCAGAAGCATACCGATTGACATACCAGTCAGTGCCAGAGTAGACATGATGGAAATATCAATTCCGCCTACCAGCATAACACACAGCATACCAAGTGACATTACCATTGTTACCGCATTGTTTTTCAGCATATCCGTCAGAGACTTGAATGTAAGGAATGACGGGCTGATGATTGTGATTACTACGAAAAGCAGAACCAGGATCACTGCAAGCAGTGCTTCACGGGAACCTGTCAGCTTTTTCATGAAAGATTTCTTTTCCATTATTTAGCTGCCCCCTTTCCTGTTGTACCTTTCTCCATAGCCAGCTCAAGGATCATCTCCTGGGTTGCCTCTCCTCTTCCAAGCTCTCCTGTCTTACGTCCGTTGCACATTACAACGATTCTGTCAGACATTCCAAGGATTTCCGGCATTTCTGAGGAAATCAGGATAATTGCATAACCTTTCTTTGCAAGATCACCCATAATCGCATAAATCTCAGCCTTGGCACCAACGTCAACACCTTTCGTCGGCTCATCCATGATAACAACCTTCATCTCCTGGCTAAGAGCCTTGGCAACTACAACCTTCTGCTGGTTACCACCGGACAGAGAGCTTGCAGGCTGGAAAATATCAACAGCCTTTGTATCAACCTCTTCCAGAAGTCTCTTGGAAAGATCTCTTTCTGTCTTCTCGTCATTGAAGCCGTTCTTCGCATATTTGCTGATAGTCGGAAGTGTTACGTTTCTTCCAAGTCCCCAGCTCATGATCAGACCTTCCTTCTGACGATCCTCCGGAAGAAGGATAATTCCTTCTTTCATTGCGTCAGATGGCTGTTTGATATGTACTTCTTTTCCCTCCAGATAAACCTTACCTTCATCTGGATTTGTGATTCCACAGACGCTCTCTACAACTTCTGTACGTCCTGCACCAACCAGACCTGTAAGACCTACGATCTCGCCAGCGCGTACATTGAAGGAAACATCTTTGAAATATCCGGTACGGGATAAGTGCTCGATACGAAGCATTTCATCACCGATCTTAACCTCCGGTTTCGGGAACAGATCCTTGATCTCACGGCCAACCATGGCTTTAATCAGGTCTGCATTGGTGATTCCGTCTACATCATAGGTACCAATATACTGAGAGTCACGGAAAACAGTAACTCTGCTTGCCAGGCGGTACATATCCTCAAAACGATGGGAAATGAAGATAATGGAAACGCCTTTTTCTTTCAACTGATCTACGATTCTGTAAAGCTCCTCGGATTCTCTCTTTGTAAGAGAAGCGGTAGGCTCATCCAGGATAACAATCTTTGCATTTGTGGACAATGCCTTTGCGATCTCAACCATCTGCTGCTGGGCAACACTTAAGGTTCCCATTTCTGCTGTGGAATCGAAATCTGCATTCAGCTGCTTCAGAAGCTTGTTTGCCTCCTCGTTCATGGCCTTCCACTGGATCATGTGATTCTTCTTGATCTCATGTCCCATAAAAATATTTTCAGCCACTGTTAAATGTGGATAGGATGTGGGGTGCTGGTAAACAGCTGCAATTCCTGCTTCCTGTGCATCCTTCGGACCTTTGAAATCCACTTTTTCTCCAAACAGGTACATTTCGCCTTCTTCTGCTTTATGTACACCGGTAATTACTTTAATGAAGGTAGATTTACCTGCACCGTTTTCGCCCATCAGTGCGTGAACTTCGCCAGGTTTTAACTGGAACTGTACATTGTTCAGTGCTTTAACGCCGGGGAAAATTTTCGTAATGCCTTTTAATTCAAGAACATATTCAGACACGGCGTTTTTCTCCTCCCTTTCTTGATCTGTTATTATTCTACCACCTGTGCACTTTGTTTGAAAATGGGAAAATATTTTGAAACAGGGTAAAATATTTTCCACTTAATGGGTAAAATTTTCCACTGATCTTAAAAATATTCCACAAAGCAAGGTACTTTTAGTCTCGTATTTTGGATATAATTGTGGTATGATAGGTGTGGCAGTTTTTTATTAATACGTTTTTTATAACCTTACAGATAACTGTTCATTTCTTTCGCAGTTACTGTCATTTCACTAATCAGGAGCTCCGGTGATTTCCGGAGGGATATAACGGAGATTCATTATGAAATTACTGATCGTAGACGATGAAGAGCTCACCCGTACCGGTGTGATTTCTTCCATTGACTGGCAATCCATCGGAATCCAGGAAGTGCTTCAGGCAGATGATGGAATAAACGGAATTGAAATGGCCAGGGTACACAGACCGGACATTGTACTATGCGATGTGCGTATGCCCCGTCTGGATGGAATCGCAATGCTGGAACAGCTGGAAGAAATTCTTCCTGATATTGTTCCTGTTTTTATGAGCGGATATTCGGATAAAGAATATCTAAAGGCTGCCATCAAGCTAAAAGCCGTTAATTATATAGAAAAGCCTCTGAACCCTGCGGAAATCCGGGATGCCATTGTGGAAGCCCGTGATCTTTGCCTGGAGAAAAAAAGCGTACCCGGCAAAATGCGTCCATCCATTCCATGGAAAGCGCTTCCCGCCTGGCCCTTCTTCTCACCCAGCCTTTCGCCCATGCAAAGGAAAGTATTGACCAGCTCATAGATGAGCTGTCTCTGTTTGTCAGCAATACCACTCCCTTTACTGCAATTGTGCTTAAGACTGATACCGAGGAGGAGTTTCCTCTTTCAGAAGCAAACGCTATGTTTCTGTCAGTCCGGGAAATTTTTAAAAACCTTCCATATAGATTGTAATTTTTGCAGAAAAGCGTGTACAGTATATGGTTTACTTTTTGTTTGGTTCCTCTCCTGGAGCAGCCGTTCGAAAAAGCATTGAAGAATTTTTCTGTAGTCTGTATTCCCGCTGCACCAGATTCTGCATCGCAGCCGGAGATACTGTTACAGGCATTTCCAAAGCTTATCAGTCCTATACTTCTGCTGTTATTTCCCTGCAGAGCAGCTTCTTTTTCCCCACAGGTACCTTTCTGTCTCCTTTTTATCAGGCACCTGTTTCTGAAACAGCAGCAGCGCTTTCTGCCAGTCCGGAGAATGAATTTCTCACTCTTCTCACTGAAAAAAATAAGGAAAAAGCAAAAGCTTTCCTTGACAATCTGTTCCTGTATTATAACCAAAATCAGAATGTTCTGCCTAACCAGGCCAAAGATCTCTATTACAAATTATTCCGTGCTTTGGATAATGCTGCACGTCAGCTGAAGCTAACCTTATCCGATACCCAGGAAAATTTAATAGACACATTGGAGAAGACTTTTTTCCTATAATGAGATGCACCAGAAGCTGGTCAAAAAAGACAGAAACTTTTTTTCCAGACAGCAGCCAGCACAGAAGAAGAAAATTCTACTATTTTTCTGATCAAGGATTACATTGGACAGAAATATATGAACGAGACCTTATCTGTGAAAGATATCAGTGATCATGTATTTTTATCAACCTCGTATGTGTGTACCTTCTTCAAAAATGAGACCGGTCAGACTTTAAATCAGTACCTCACAGAATACAGAATGGAAAAGGCCAAGCAGCTGCTGTCTGACCCCAGGTATAAAATTACAGATATTTCCTCGCGGGTGGGATACAGTGACGGGAATTATTTCGGTAAAAGTTTTAAGAAGTATACAGGTTTTTCTCCTTCTGAATATCGAGAGAAAATGAGTTAGTTTTCTGCAACACATAAAAAATTTTATATATTTCAAAACACCTATATATTTTTGAGGAGTGTGAAATAATTTGCATAAGTTTAAGCAATGGTACCAGGATTTGAACCTGCAGTCCAGGTTTACCCTGGTACTTCTTTTGATCGTGTCAATTCCTGCGATTGCCATTATCTTCTTTTTTTGATGGAAGAGCCTACGACATGGTAGTTTCCTATACGATCCGCCAGGAACAGGACCGGTCTGCAGAAACGGCGCCGTTGATAGAAGAATCCATTCAGAAAGTCCTGGATGTAAGTGAAGAAATTTCTTCCCTTGATTTTTACCAGACACTTTTTAAAAATGCCATAACCGACTCCTTCACGGATCTGGCAGATTCCCCGGATGCGGCATCTTTTTCCCAAAAGGTAGATCAGCTGATCACTGGTACACCTGTTACCAATGTCAAAATTTATATGGAGGTGTCAAAAGACTCTCCTTCAGACATAAATGCACTTTTAAATAAAGAAGACCTGAAAGATACTTTTCTATCTCTCGATCAGATCCGTGGAACCTACTGGTATGGTATTTTCCGCGGAAGCCGCGTTTCCCAGCTTTTTTTGTCCCTCCTTCTATCTTGGTACAAAGGAACAAAAGGCATATGGAGATCAGGCATATATCACCCATGCTTCTGTGATCTATAACAACAGAACTTATGATGCTTATATGGCGGTCTATTATTCCGGTCATGATTTTCAGCAGATCCTGTCTGAAAATCTTACTCTGGACGGCAGTGTTTCTTATATTATGAATGAGCGTAACAACCTGGTCTCTGCTTCCAGTGATTCTCTCGCCGGAATTTACTGGCTGGATTACGACAAGATCATGGAGTCCTACATGTCCTCCAACAGTTTCGTGGAGCAGGATATTCTAGGGAAAACCGTTTACGTTGGTTTCTACCGGATCAAACAGCCAGGCTGGTTTATGGTGACGGTACTTCCCTCCCAGCCCCTGATCAATCAGAGTAATATCCTGGTTTTGCAGTTTTTATCCATTTATATTGCGGTACTGGTGCTTGCCTTTTTGCTTGCAAGTACCTTGTCCAAATCCATTACAGGGCGAATTTCCTCCGTTATCAGTCAGATGAGAACAGTCCGTCACGGTCCTCCGGTCCCTATGGACAGCCCAAGTGCGCACGATGAAATTGGTGACCTTATTGATACATACAACTATATGACACGCAAAATGAACCAGCTTATGGAAAAACAGGCCCAGGCTGCTGAGGATCTGCGAATTGCCGAGTTTAATTCCCTGCAGGCTCAGATCAATCCCCATTTTCTTTATAATACCATGGATATGATCAACTGGATGGCCCAGCAGGGACGTACCTCTGAGGTCTGTAACGCAGTGCAAAGTCTTTCCAGATTCTACAAGCTGACACTTAGTCGCAAAAAGGGAATCAGTACTATCGCCAAGGAAGAAGAACATGTTTCCATCTATGTTCACCTGCAGAATATGCGCTATCATGACAGCATTTTCTTCATTTCCGATATTCCGGATGAACTGATGGAATACCAGATTCCAAAGCTGACCCTGCAGCCTGTTATAGAAAATTCCATACTTCACGGAATTCTGGAAAAACCTTCCAAGTCTGGAACTATTGTACTTACCGGATGGATGGAGGATGGGGATATTGTACTTCTGATTTCTGATGACGGAGTTGGAATCGCGCCGGATAAACTGCCCATGATTCTTTCCGGGGAGGGAACCAGTATTTCAGGTGGAACCAATATTGCGATCTATAATACTCACAGACGGCTTCAAGTGCTTTATGGCGCAGATTATGGATTGACTTATTCCAGCGATGTAGGAAAAGGAACCGAAGTACAAATCCGAATTCCGGCGAAGAAGGATGCGGAAAACAAATAGCAGTTTAATCTTATCATCTACAGTAAAAGAGAGAGTCTGACGACTCTCTCTTTTGCTGAATATGAATATGTGTACAAACCATATAGATGGTCTTATTCTTGCTATTATTTGCACAACTTTGAAAATTATCTTGTTACGATATCAACCGGTACATTGAAGATCTTTGCAACCTTCAGAATGGTATCAATATGTCTGCCTGTTGCAGCTGCCATATGATGTGTCGGGCCAGCTTCGCTCCAGCGGTTTACAAACTCTCTTGCACCACATGTAAAACGGGTTCTCATGTTCGTATCGCCAAAGGAAAGGATTGGTCCTTCCTCGTTGATTCCCTCAGCAACAACGAATTTGAAGCGTCCGTCGCCATCCTGTGTGATTGCAAGATAAGTAACCGGACCGGTGTATGGATAGAACTGTGTCAGATATCCACCGCCTGTTTTGCCATGGAACACTGGTACGATCTTCATGGTAGGTTTCTTATCAGAAATATCAGCATCACCACTTCCGGAATGACCGATAATGCAGATGTCATCATTGAAATCAATGGAATACATCTCGGAAAGCTGGCCTGTGCCGGAAATTGTCTTCAGAATACTCATTGCCATGGCAACCTTCATATCACCCTCAACAGCACATGCAGTACCCTGTTTGATCAGCATAGAGAATGCCGGAATCAGCATACTGTCAAGGACACCAGCCTTGCCCTGTGCAAATCCGTCATAATGGGAAGCGATCATTCCAAGATGCTCATCCTTTACCCATTTCTCAAATGCTACAACATATTTTGCCATATCCCATACTTTCTCAATTGTTCCGCCGCCCTCAATATCAAAGGTGTCCAGAATATCCTGAGCTTTTGCACGAATTGCATCCTCATCTGTGATATCATCCGCAATTGCCCACAATTTTTTCCCAGTCAAACTGTTTGGTATAAAGGAACATTCTGTTGTACAGGTTGGTCTCATCAATGTAAAGATCCATCATACCTGGGTAAGGTCTTCCAATCTGGGCAATATTTGTGTCACGGAATCTTCTTCTTACCTGAGCAGCTTTACACCAGTCTTCAATCTCAGCCTGAACGCCTGGATCTCCGCCTTCGACAACACCAGTGATAACAGCATGTCTCTTTCCAGCTCTCTCAAGGTCAGCAACGGCTTCTCCAACAGCACCGCATGCATATCCTTCGCCGAGCCATGTAGCAATGTCTGTGTGATCGTAATCCAGAGCTTTCAGCTTCTGAACATTTACCAGAACAACCGGAACATTCAGGTCACGGATTGCAGGAAGCATGTTGTAGGATGTAGCGTAGGTTAACATCTGAAGGAAAACGAGATCAACGTCTGCTGCACGGAATTTATCCCCTGCAACCATAGACTGTTCTTTTGTTGTTACCATTCCTCCATCGATGATTTCTACGGTATCCGGAATTGTTTTCTTAAATGCCTCGTACTGAGCCTCAAACTCTGGTACCAGTGAAGGGAACTGAGGCAGATATGCGCCTAAAGCAATAGAAAATACACCAACTTTTGCTTTTGTGTTTACTAACATAGTAGTACCTCCTGTTTAATTTGATATATTATACAAATGATCGTATATCCCGGCTGTTTTAACTTTTCATTAAGCCTGATATACCTTAATTCCAAAGGACTCATGAATGGTAGTACGAGCCTCTTCGATTGATTTAAACTCTTCTGCTTTTAACATCTGAGCAGTAATATTACCGATTGCAGTTGCCTCTCCAGGACCTGCATGAACCTCTTTTCCTGTTGCTCTCGCAGTCAGCTCATTAAGATAGCCTGCGTTGGAACCTCCGCCAACTACATGGATACGGCTGAAGGTTCTTCCTGTCATCTCTTCCAGTTCCTTTGCTGTCTTTGCATAGCACTCAGCAAGACTGGTATAAATAACAGTAGCAATTTCTCCTAAAGTTTCCGGAACCTTCTGTCCGGTTCTTCTGCAGTAATCTTTAACCTCTTCGATCATGCTTTCCGGAGAAAGGAAGCACTCATCATTTGCATCTACTCTGGATGGGAAATCTTTCGCTTCCTCTGCCATCTGACAGATTTCTGCAAATCCATATTTATCATCATATTCATGACGAACAGACTGGATCATCCAAAGTCCCATGATATTCTTCAGATAACGGAATCTTCCTGCATAGCCGCCCTCATTCGTAAAGTTCATCTCGCAACTCTTCTTGGAGCAGTCAGCTTTTTCTCTTTCAATTCCCATCAATGACCATGTTCCGGAGCTGATATAAATAAAATCGTCGTCGTTTGCAGGAACTGCAAGAACTGCGGATCCGGTATCATGTGTAGCCGGTGCTACAACTTCCACATCAAACCCAACTTCTGCTTTTACCTCTTCTGTAAAGTGTCCAACACTGGTACCAGGCATGATCAATTTCTGGAACATTTTTCTTGGATATCCAAGTTTATCAATCAGTTCGTAATCCCAGTCCTTTGTTTCTGCATTTACCAGCTGACCTGTTGTTGCCTCTGTATACTCACAGGTTTTCTTGCCTGTAAGAAGATAATGGAAGTAATCCGGTACATGAAGCATAGTTTCAGCCTGTTCCAGATATTCCGGATGTTTTGTCTTCACAGCCATCAGCTGATATACCGTGTTGAAAATTGCTTTCTGAATACCGGTACGTGCATAAAGATCCTCAAGAGAATCGTCTTATATACTTCCTCATCCATACCTTCATTTCTGTGATCACGATATCCAACTGTATTTCCAAGAACCTTGTCGTCCTTATCCATCAGTACAAAGTCAACGCCCCAGGTATCAACACCCATGCTTACCGGAATCTTGCCGATCTCTTTACATTTCTTAAGACCATTCTTAATTTCCTGGAAAAGTCTGTCAAACTCCCAGCAAAGCTCGCCGTCTTTCTTTACCATTCCATTCTCAAAACGATGAACTTCCTCAAGCTCCATTTTTCCATTCTCAAGATGTCCAAGGATCAGACGTCCGCTGGAAGCACCGATATCTACTGCTAAATAATACTTTGTCATTTTATGAAACCTCCTCAATTGTAAAATTACGCTGTATATATCAAGGTTCCTGTCTTATTGTCCTACACAAATGTCTCATCAAACATTTTCCATAAACAATAACGTTACTGTTCACTCCGTTCACAGTAACGCGCTTCGCGATGCACAGAAATCATGCATTCGCATGATTTCGCGCCGCAATTCTCGGGTTTTCTGTGAACTTTGTTCACAAAAAACGCCTCGCGGAACGTTACCAGTGAACAGTAACACAATAACGTACCAATCCTGATATTCCTCATACAGCGGCTTTTCTAATTGATGATATCATAGTACTATAATATTCATCAATAAATAAGAACCTTGTTTGTCTAAAAAAGTGTCCTTATTTGCAAACAGAATGTTCTGTCCACTATATTCACAAAAATCCTCTCACATAAAGTATCTGGAAGATAGTGACAATATTTTCCGTGCTGCAATAATTCCTCTTTCACCCAGAAAACCCCCGGGGCAATGCCCCAGGGGTCTGTTTCATTCACAGTTTATAAACCTGCAAACATTGGACGTTGTATCGTCTCTTTACTTTTTAATTAGTCATAAAGGTTTGGAGCGATGTCTTCAGCGTCGATGTTTGTAGAATCATACCAGTAACCAGCTGTAGGAACATCCTCAAGCTCAGCTCCGTTAGCAGCTGCTGTCAGAGCGTAGATTGCATAATATCCCATCATCAGAGGAGACTGTGTAACTGCACCAAGGAATGTGCCATCTGTTACAGCTGCTTTAATGATAGAACCAGCGTCGAAACCAACACCGATAACATCACCGTTAGCTGCGTCAGAACCAAGAACGTTCAGGTTAGCGTTAGCAGCAAGAACACCCTCTGCTGCAACCTGGTTGGAACCGAAGATTGCGATACAGTTTTCCTGGGAAAGGATAGCCTGAGCCTCTGTGGAGCAAAGCTCTACAGTTGTCTGTGCCGGAACTGCAACCTGGATAACAACGTCTGCGTCAGCTTCTTCAGCGTCAGCACCTTCTGCTGCGTTTACATAGAACTCATTACCTTTAACCGCTACTGTTTTTCCATCAGCTTTAATCAGCTCGATCATCTTATTGATGAATCCTGTACCACGCTGCTGGATGTTAAGAGCTGTAGCATCCTGGTTAACCTCACCGATGATAACCTGTCCGTCAGCGTTAGCGATAACGTCTTTGATTGCCGGATACATGTTCTCAGCTGCTACAGAACCAGCCTGATTGTTGTCTGTGCAGACTTCGCAAACTACAGATCCTTCCGGAGCATCAGCGATACCTGTATCAAATGTAACAACCGGGATTCCTTTGTCAACACATGTCTGAAGAGCTCCCTGAACAGAAGATGTATCACAAGCTGCAAGTCCTAATCCAACAGGATTAGCTGCGATAGCTGTATTGATCATGTTAACCTGGTCAGCGATATCGGACTCACTGTTTGGTCCCTGTGCTGTATAGGTAACACCTAATTCTTCAGCAGCTTTGTCCATACCTTTCATAGCTGCTTCCCAGTATGTAGACTGGAAGGATTTAACCATCATTGGGAACTCATAAGCTTCGTTAGCTGTAAGTCCTTCAAACTGATCTTCCGGAGCTGCCATAACAGTTGTTGCTGCTAAACCAGATACCATTGCTGCACAGAGTACTAATGCCATAACTTTCTTTGCTTTCATTTACTACTTCCTCCTTGAAATAAAAAATTATATAGATTTTTTATGATGATACGTCGCTACACTCTCCGACGCTTCACATCCGTTATGAAATTGTTGCTGTTTACCAGCTGTTCTGCTTATAAACAGAATTTGCTTCATTTCAGGTCTGAGCTGTCTGTAAGCCAGCCTGTATGTTTCAGTTATTAGTGTGCACGTTTTTTTCTCTTTCAGGATATCGATCAATACTGCAACGATCAATACAACACCTGTGATGATCTGCTGCCAGTTTGCCTGCAGACCGACATATGGAAGACCTGTCTTTAACAGCATGATTACGAAAATACCTACCAGAGTTCCTACTACAGATCCATAACCACCGGAAGCTGCAACACCACCAACGAATACACCGCCGATTGCGTCCATCTCAAGTCCGGCACCAGTACCAGGCTGTACAGTAGGAGTTACTGCTGCGTATGCGATAGCTGCAAGTCCGGTAAACAGACCGCAAACTACGTATACCATTACATGGTAAAACTTAACATTGATTCCGGAAAGAGCTGCTGCTTCTTTGTTGGAACCGATTGCGATGGTGTAACGTCCGAATTTTGTATGATTCAGAACGAACTCCATCAGGATTACCAGAAGGATCATCCAAAGGAAACCGAGCGGGTAACGGGAAGCGCTTCTTCCCTGTCCGATTGTCAGTTTAAAGATGGAATGGAACCATCCGCCTGGCTGATTCAGTGTTGGCCATGGTGTAGCACTGCAAAGAGAACCAGCACCACGGGTAATCATACAGGTACAAAGAGTAGCAAGGAATGGCGGCAGGTTCATGATACCAATGAGAACACCGTTCAATGCGCCGATTGCAATTCCAAGCACTACACAGAGCAGCATTGCTACTACTACTGGAACATTGTTGCTTCTTACAAGTGTTCCGCCGATCAATGCGTAACATACCATACCAGTTCCGATTGACAGGTCTACACCGCCTGTGATAAGCGGGAATGTAACACCGATTGCCATCAGAAGGTCATAATATGAGAAATCCAGCATACTCAGGATTGTGGTGTACTGTCTGAACTCCTTACTCATAAAGGAGAAAACAGCAGACAGTGCAATGATAACCAGCAAAACAATAAATCTCTGATCACTTAAAATACTTTTTTTCTTCTTAGTCATGACGTCCTCCTTAATCGATATTCCGTGTCGCCTTATTCATGATGTGTTCCTGTGTAGCTTCAGAAATATCAATATTTCCTGTCACCTTACCTTCACACATAACGATGATTCGGTCACTCATTCGGAGAATCTCGGTCATTTCAGAGGAAATCATAATAATAGATTTTCCTTCTGCTGCAAGCTTGCTCATTAACTTGTAGATCTCGTTCTTCGCACCAACGTCGATACCTCTTGTAGGCTCATCGAAATCAGGATCTCACTGTCACGAGTAAGCCATTTTGCAATAACTACCTTCTGACTGTTACCACCGGAAAGATCACTACAGCTGGTCTGTAGAAGGAGTCTTGGTTGCAAGCTCTTTTACATATCTCTCTGTAACTTTTTCCTCTTGGCTTTGTTGATGAATAAACCGTTGCAATATTC
>ENA-OPYU01000101-OPYU01000101.1-human-gut-metagenome-genome-assembly--contig:-NODE-101-length-31484-cov-4.188379_pt1 | contig 31484 bp, 34 predicted proteins | sample MGYA00242637_ERZ504482 | MGnify/ENA primary metagenome ERZ504482 (study PRJEB26092, sample SAMD00036237) | human gut metagenome | host: Homo sapiens | study: EMG produced TPA metagenomics assembly of... | reverse complement strand
TTTGTCGTTGCGAAAAGACAGGATTTATTATAATATATATAAGGATATTTATGTCCGTTTATCAAAATACCAGTAAAATTCCGGTATATTTAGCCTGCCACACCCTAATTTCCTGTTTCCAGCTGGTATTTTGATAAACGGACATGTCGCCGACGGACGGCATCATTTAATATAAGAAACAATCAGATGTGTACGGGAGGCAAAAAATGAGCACAGTAATAGAAAAATGGGATGAAATCCTGGGAATTGTGAAAAAGGAGCACGATCTTTCCGATGTTCGATTCGACACATGGCTGAAACCCCTGAAGGTTTATGATGTCAGTGGAAATGTAGTTACCATCGTCGCTTCCGACCAGGTGCGATTAAGCTACATTAATAAGAATTACAAACTGCCTCTGCAGGTTACCATAAGCGAAGTTACCGGAATGACCGACTGCGAAGTGAAATTTATCCTTCCAGAAGACGTCCCGGCGAAGAAATCCATTTCCGACGCTGCACCTGATCAGGACAACCGTTTAAGGCCAGATGTGAAGAAGCAAATCTGAACCCCAAATATACATTCAATACTTTTATCGTGGGCAGCAACAACAAACTGGCTCAGGCTGCAGCCCGTGGCAGTAGCGGAATCTCCGGGAAATACGTACAATCCGCTGTTTATCTATGGTGGTGCAGGACTTGGCAAGACCCTATCTTATGCATTCCATCGCCACTTATTATTGAAAATGATGATAACAGTAAGGTTCTCTATGTTACAAGTGAAGAATTTACCAATGAGCTGATCGAGACCATCCGTAATGGAAATAACACCGCCATGAGTAAATTCCGCGAGAAATACCGTAACATTGATGTCCTTCTCATTGATGATATTCAGTTTATTATAGGAAAGGAATCCACGCAGGAGGAATTTTTCCACACCTTCAACAGCCTTTACAGTGCAAACAAACAGATTATCATATCTTCCGATAAACCGCCGAAGGATATGGAAATTCTGGATGAGCGTTTCCGTTCCAGATTCGAATGGGGACTGATCGTGGATATTACTCTGCCGGATTACGAGACCAGGATGGCCATTCTTCATAAAAAAGGAAGACATGGACGGCTACAATGTAAGCGAAGATGTTATCAAATATATTGCAAATAATATCAAATCCAACATCCGTGAGCTGGAAGGTGCCTTCAATAAGGTAGTTGCTTATGCAAAACTGGAGAAAAAAGAGGTTACCCTTGAACTTGCCGAGCAGGCTCTGAAGGATATCGTCGCACCGAATGAAAATAAACAGATTACTGCAGACTACATTATTTCTATGGTAGCAGAGCATTTTAATGTAAGTACTGCCGATCTTTGTGGAAATAAAAGAAGTTCCAAGATCGTGATGCCAAGACAGGTGGCAATGTATCTTTGCCGTGAAATTCTGGCGATCCCGCTGAAAAATGTAGGACAGTATCTTGGAAATCGCGACCACACTACCGTTATGCACGGCGTAGAAAAGATCGAAAAGGAGCTCCAGACCAACGAACAGCTCCAGAACACCATCGATACATTAAAGAAAAAAATTAATCCACAAACTTAACACATTTTTTCCACATTTCATGTGTATAAGATGTTGACATTATGTGTATTAATGTGAATAACTTTTGGCAACAAAATCGCTTATGTGGTTTTACACAGGTTATTCACACTCTAAACCAATGCTTTTACACGAAGTTATCCATACCCGAAACCCTTTTATTCACTGGGCGGAAGTGAGTTTTTCACATATTCACACCCCCTACGGCGGATACGGCGGATATCTTCTTAAATATATTTAATGAAAAACCCATTTTCTCCAGAAAGGAAGTTATACACATTATGAAAATCATTTGCTCCAAAAGTAACTTGTTGAAGAGCGTCAGCATTTCCTTAAAAGCTGTACCATCCAAAACAACTATGCCAATTCTGGAATGTATTCTGATTGATGCAACAACAAATCAGATCAAATTTACTACTAATGACATGGAACTTGGAATCGAAACCATTGTCGAAGGTACTATAGAAGAAAAAGGAATGGTTGCCCTGAATGCGAAAATCTTTTACGAGATCATCAGAAGACTTCCAGACAACGATGTTACCATTAAAACTGATGAAAAATTCGCTGCAACTATCACCTGTGAGAAAGCAAAATTTAATATTCCTGGAAAATCAGGAGAAGATTTCGCATATCTTCCTATGATTGAAAGAGATGAACCATTAACTATCTCTCAATATACATTAAAGAATATGATTTATCAGACAATATTCTCAATTGCAGTCAACGATAACAACAAATTAATGACTGGTGAACTGTTTGAAATTAAGGATAATTGTCTGAAAATTGTCTCTCTGGATGGACACCGTATTGCGATCCGCAAAATGCCTCTGAAGAAAGACTATTCAGACCGCAAGGTTGTAGTTCCAGGCAAGACTCTGAATGAGATCAGTAAGATCTTATCCGGAGAAATGGATGATGTAGTCAGCATTTTCTTCACAAACAATCATATTTATTTGAATTTGACCAGACTATGGTAGTTTCACGTCTGATCGACGGGGGAATATTTCCGTATTGACCAGATGCATTTCCAGCGATTATGAGACCAAACTTTCCATTCAACGAAAAAAGAATTCCTGGATTGTATCGACCGTGCCACACTCCTTGTAAGAGAAGGAGATAAGAAACCGATCATTATCCACATTACAGATGGCAGCATGGAGCTGAAGATTGATTCTGCAATGGGTTCCATGAACGAGGATATTGATATTGAGAAAGAGGGTAAAGATATTCTGATCGGATTTAATCCCAAGTTTCTGATCGATGCACTGAAGGTTATTGATGATGAGACCATCGACATTTACCTAGTGAATCCGAAAGCACCTTGCTTTATCAGAGATGAGGAAGAAACTTACACGTATCTGATTCTTCCGGTTAACATAAATCAGAACCAGGCAAGATAATGACACTTGTCACAGAGAGAAACGTAACAGACAATTGGAAGAGGAATGGAAGTGAACACGGACTGCCAATAATGGCTGGAGACAGTCCGAAAACGAATTGCAGTCGTGATGCCAGAAGAGTGGAGGCAGAAAATTGGAAATCAGAATCAGAGATGAATTTATCAAACTTGGCCAGGCACTGAAACTTGCTGACCTTGTATCAGACGGCGTTGAGGCAAAATATGTGATCAACGACGGACTTGTAAAAGTAAATGGCGAAGTAGATACCAGAAGAGGCCGCAAGGTTTATGGCGGTGACGTTATTTCCTATAATGGCCAGGATGTGAAGGTTCTGTCCGGAAACGAGTAAAATGGCTTATATTGAATCCATAAAATTAAGCAATTTCAGAAATTACGAATCGCTGGAACTTTCTTTTGACAAAGGAACTAATATTTTTTATGGGGATAATGCACAGGGAAAAACAAATATCCTGGAGTCTGTGTATCTGTGCGGAACCAGCAAATCCCATAAAGGAAGCAAAGACCGGGAGATTATCCGCTTTGAACAGGATGAAGCCCATATCCGCATGATGGTGGGAAAAGATTCCATGTCTTATAAGATTGACATGCACCTTCGGAAAAATAAGGCCAAGGGCGTGGCAATCAACGGGCTTCCCATAAAGAAGGCGAGAGAGCTTCTCGGTGTGGTGAATCTGGTTTTCTTTTCCCCGGAGGATCTGAATATTATCAAAAACGGTCCGGGAGAGCGACGAAGATTCATGGACGCGGAGCTTTGTCAGCTGGATAAACTATACCTCACAGATCTTGCCGGATACAATCATGTTCTGAATCAGAGAAATAAGCTGCTGAAGGATATGTATAAGCGACCGGATCTTGGAGCGACTCTGGATGTATGGGATATGCAGCTGGTAAATTATGGCCGTAAGATCATTGGCAAAAGAAGAGAATTTGTGGAGTCCCTTAATGAGATCATTAAGGAAATTCACAGAAATCTTACCGGCGGTATTGAAAATATAGAAGTGATATATGAACCAAGCGTGGAGAGTGAGGCTTTGGAAGAGAGCCTTTTCCGCAACAGAGACCGGGATCTTCGGATGAAAATGACTTCGTCCGGACCTCACAGGGATGACCTAATGGTGGCTGTGAACGGAATTGATATCCGCAAATATGGTTCGCAGGGGCAGCAGAGAACAGCAGCTCTTTCCCTGAAACTTTCGGAGATTTATCTGGTGGAGAAGATCATTCATGATAAACCAGTTCTGCTTCTGGACGATGTCCTTTCGGAGCTGGACAGCAGCCGTCAGAATTATCTTCTTGAGAGTATTCATGATATTCAGACCATGATCACCTGTACTGGTCTGGATGATTTTGTCAGTCATCAGTTTACGATCAATAAAGTGTTTCACGTTGTGGCGGGGCATGTGTATCAGCCGATGGGATGTCCTGCAGATAAATAAGCTTGCGAAGTAGTATGCGATATGCTAAACTGGCATTAACTATGGAAAGTTGGTGAAAAATTTGGACAAAGAGGAATTTCGGGTTAAACTTGAAGAGATTAACCATTTAGTAGAACAGAAGGACTATAAGGGAGCCATGAATGTTGTAGACAGCATTGACTGGCGCCGTGTGAAAAATGTTCGTACCCTTTGTGTGGTTGGTGAAATCTATGCTGCCAATAAACGCTATGAGGACAGCAAGGAAATTTTCCTGCTGGCTTATCACAGAGCCTCCATTGGTAAGAACATTCTTTATCGTCTTGTAGAAGTTTCCCTGAAGCTGGGACAGGTTTCCGAGGCAGTGGAATTTTATCAGGAGTACAGGGAAGTTGCGCCAAATGATAATACGCAGTACATCCTGAAATACAAGATCCTGAAAGTAAAAAAGGCTCCTCTTGCAGAGCAAATCAAGGTTCTGGAGGATTATAAGGAGAAAGAATTTACCGAAAAAAGTGGTCTTACGAGCTTGCCAAACTGTACTATCAGGATGGTGACAAAGAGAAATGTCTGGAGCTTTGCAACGAGATCATTCTCTGGTTCAACGAGGGTAACTACGTGATGAAGGCTATGGACCTGAAACAGCGTATGGGTGCTCTTACCGGCGAGGAGAAAGAGCGGTATGAACAGCAGTTTGTACCGAAGCTTCTGAAACCTGAGGAAGCAGATACCATTAAGGAAGAAGAGAAAGCACCGGAAGCTGAGAACCAGGGAAGTGAATCTATTGAAAGTATTCAGATCAAGAATGAGGATCTGGATGGCGTAGAGAGTCTTCAGGATAAAATTTCCAAAGGACTTCGTGACATTTTTGGAAGCCGTAAGATGGATGAAATGGAAGACAGCATTGTTTCCACTGAGCAGACGAAAGAGGTTCAGGAAGAAATGCTTCGTGATCCGGCTTCTGAGAAAGAATATGAAAGTGTACCGGAGCTGGAGCCTGAAACTGGCAAGGTGAAAGTGGAGAATACCAAGGAGACTGTTGCTGAAGAATCTGTGAATACAGCAGATGAGACTGCAGAGAAATCAGCGGAAGCAGTTTCAGAAGAAAATACAGAAGGTTTAGAGAATGCAGATCGTTCAGAGTCTGCAGAAGAGAAGAACGCATTTTCCACAGAAACAGAAACACCTGTTGAGAACCTGAAAATGCCTACACTGAATATTCCGGATTCTATGAAGAATATGGTACCGGAAGAGATTGAGGTTCCCAAGGCACCTGTACAGAATAACCTTTTCAGTGATGAGGCTGATGCTGCGGAGAAAATGAAAGACGAGAAACCTGCATTTGATTTTTCAAATTTCAATCTGGAGGATACGATTCTTGCTGCTGCTTCTGCACAGGGAATTGAGATTCCGGATGAGAAGGTAGATGAAGAGAAAGTTCAGGAAGAAAATAAAGAAATTGTAGAAGTCGCCAAAGAAATATCTACACAACCTCAGAAAGCTGTAAAAGAAGAAAAAGTAGAGAAGATTCCGGAAGAAGAGGAAGTTATCACTGAGGACGAGGAAGAAATCGAGCCAGAACCAGAACAGAAAAACGCCGGTTGTAGAACTTGAGGAAGAGGAATTCCTTTCCGAAGAGGATCTTCAGGCTGCTGAGGATGAGTTTATGAATGGTCCGGCAGGACATAAGGAGAAAGAAGAGCCTTCTGATGATTCCATGTCTGAGGATGAATTTATTGCCAAGCTTCTCAGAGAGAGCATTGGAGAAGAAGAGGATGAGGATATGCCTCCAGCTGCTGATGATGTGGTTGAAACTGAAGATGCAGAGGAAGAACCGGAAGATTCTGAGGACGAAAACTTTGATTTTGACGAGGATGAAGAGGAAGAAGAGTCTTCTGAATCTCTTTCCGAGGAAGAAGAACTGGAACAGTTTATTGATTCTATTCAGCAAGGATAGAGAATCCATCTGACATTGTGCCAAGAGAGAAATCACTTACCGATGATGAGAAGAAGCTGTTTACATATTTTGTAAAGGTTCCGGGAATGCGGGAACAGCTGATCAGTGCACTTTGCGATGTGCAGATGGCAGCGGCTGATAAGACCTCCAAGACTGGAAACGTGATCGTCATGGGGTGGGAAAGAAACTGGTAAGACAAGACTGATCGCAAGTCTGATTCCGGCAATCTGTAAAGAGCTGAATCTGCCGGCTTCCAAGGTGGCTTATGTGTTTGCCGACCAGCTGAATGAGATGGATATTACGAAAGTGATTGGTAAACTTAGCGGTGGTTTCCTTGTCATTGAGAATGCTAATCAACTGACACAGGAAACAGTGGATATTCTGGATAAGGCTATGGAGTTCCGCACAGACGGACTTACTGTGATTATTGAGGATGAGAAGATCGGAATGCGTAAGCTGATTGCAAGATTCCCGAAATTTGCCAAGAAGTTTACATCCATAATCAACATTCCGGTATTTACCAATGATGAACTTGTAAACTTTGCAAGAGTTTACACCAAGGAAAATGGTTACAAGATCGACCAGATGGGAATGCTTGCATTGTATAATCTGATCGGTGTGAACCAGAAAGAAGACCAGCCTATGAACATTGGCGCAGTTAAGGAAATGCTTGACGCAGCAATGGCGAAATCCCAGGGCGGACTTCTGAAGTTTAATAAGAAAAAGAGAGTAGACCGTGATGGATTTACGGTTCTTTATGAGAAAGATTTTGCAAAATAAGTAATAGGGGAATTGCAGACAGCTGCCCAGATTGTGTGATTTGCAGATAATGATTAAATAATTTAAAAGAAAGAGGAAATTAATATGACCAGACCTTATTTAGGAAATCCGAAATATACCATTGAAGTTCTTCAAAAGTATAATTTTGCTTTCCAGAAAAGGTTTGGTCAGAATTTTCTTATCGATACCCATGTTCTGGAAAAAATAATCGAGGCTTCCAAGATCACCAAGGATGATTTTGTTCTGGAAATCGGACCGGGTATTGGAACCATGACCCAGTATCTGGCTGAGGCAGCCAGAGAAGTGGTGGCTGTAGAGATTGATAAGACATTGATCCCGATTCTGGAAAATGATACTTTGAAAGACTGGGATAATGTGACTGTGATCAACGAGGATATCCTGAAAGTTGATATTGCGGCGCTGGCACAGGAGAAAAATGGGGGCAAGCCTATCAAGGTGGTTGCCAATCTGCCTTATTATATTACCACGCCAATCATCATGGGACTTTTTGAAAACCATGTTCCCATTTCTTCCATCACCATTATGGTACAGAAGGAAGTGGCAGACAGAATGCAGGTTGGTCCTGGAACAAAGGATTACGGTGCTTTGTCTCTGGCTGTTCAGTATTATGCCAGACCGCAGATCATTGCGAATGTTCCGCCAAACTGTTTTATGCCAAGACCGAAGGTGGGAAGTGCTGTTATCCAGCTTGTGAGATATGAAGAGCCGCCAGTGCAGGTGGACAATGAGAAGCTGATGTTCAGGCTGATCCGGGCATCTTTTAATCAGAGAAGAAAAACATTGGTAAATGGACTGAAGAACTCCCAGGAGCTTGATTTTTCAAAAGAGGAAATTGAGAAAGCTATGGCAGAGACCGGAATTCCGGTAAATGTGAGAGGCGAAGCGCTTACTTTAGCAGAATTTGCTGATCTTGCAAACGCATTTAATAAATTGAGATAGATATCAAGAACGGGGCGTAAGCCCCGTTCTTGATATCTTCGGATTGCTTCGCAGCGTTGCGGCTCCCGTGATCCTTCACATGTTCGGAAATGATTTACTGCATAAATCTTATACAAATAAAAATCACCCGGTGGCTAGAAGGGTGAATTTTATTTTGTCTCAAATATACTTTTTTAAAAGGAAGGAGAGTCAATCACTTTTGGGTGACTGACATATGAAAAAGAAATTTTATAAAAATAATGTTGGCTGTTATTATTTTTATGATGTTAGTATATCGGGGAAAGTTTGAAAGAATCGTGTTTATCTTATGGAAAAATTAGTGAACGAATTTGAAAAGATTTGTAACTTCCTGGAAAAATGGGCTGTTTTTGGAGATTAGTTATAAAAAGATTATAAAGTTTTTAGATACATTTTACAAATAAAAGGAAAAGGTGTAGTATAATGGGCTGGAATCTGGAGGAAGATTTATTTCCGGTATTGATTAAATTTCAGAAGAAAATTACTTGATATGAGGAAATCAGATCATAAATATGACCAGATTCCAGCAGTTTGTGAACAGAATATTAACTATTGCTGGTCAGACCATGAACAGCAGCTATTTAATTGTTACTGGAGAGATTTGAACAGATGACATTTAATCGTTACTGGGCAAGTCTTGAACAGCAACATTCAATCAGGAGGTAATTATCATGATAAAAATGAAAAAATCAGCAGCACTTATCCTTGCAGGAGTTCTTGCATGTTCCATGCCGATGCCGGTTATGGCATCCAGTGATACAGAAGTAGTAGAAAGTCTTCTGGACAGTGGAATTGATTTTCTTGCTTCTGACCCTGGAAAAGCAGTAGACATTATTATGTATGCCAAGGATCTTGTAGACCAGCAGAACATCACAGATGACCAGGTACGAAGTGCTGTAACTCAGGCAGCAGACCATTTTGGGGTATCTCTTTCTGATTCAGAGGTAGATTCCCTTGTTTCTGTAGTACGCAAGGTTCTGGATGCAAAAATTGACGAAGATGCTCTTAGAAGCGATGTAAATTCTGTATACAGTAAGCTGCAGGATATGGGTGTTACAAAGGATGATGCCAAAGGTCTTGTGTCGAAGTTAATCGAATTTGTAAAAGGATTATTCGAATGAGAAATGTAAAATGTGCAAAATGTATAACTTTACCAAATTAAAGTAAAGATGCAAATGTGGTAAATTTATAAAAAAATGAGGAAAATGAAAGAAGAAATTGTGCAAATAAAACAAATGTTCATTATTCGTTAACAATTTGCATGTATTTTGTTCATAAGTATCTGATACTATATAATCAGTTCGAAAGAACATACACAGAAGACGTTGTAATGACACCATTACACATAAAATTTTTTCATAATAATCGCCCCGGCAGCTACTGCCGGGGCACTCCTCGTTTTAGAGCGTATTTGAAAAAGTATTCCTGCAATCTGCACGCTCTGGAGCGTGTTTGAAAAAGGTTTTTTGCAAGATGTGCGTCACAATTTTTTGGAAAATTTGTCTGAATATGCCGCTCTTTAAACGCCAGATATTACACTCTGACGCTTAAAGAGCGGTGTTTTTTTCGAATGTACATTCCAAAATTTATTTGCAACGAATAAGCGGTGTGCTATAATGAAGCAAAAACAGGGGCAAAGGAGTCTAGGTCATGGCAGAGACAATGAAGGATTACGAAGCAGAACTTGAAGCTTCTTTTAAGAAAATTGAAGAAGGCGACATTCTCACAGGAACAGTTGTGAGTGTAGATGATAAAGAAATTATTGTAGATTTAAAATATTATGCAGAAGGTATTATCCCGGTAGAAGATTACAGTAGAGAGCCGGGCTTTAACGTTAAAGAAGAAGTACACCCTGGAGATGAAGTTTCCGCCACAGTCGTAAGAAAAGACGATGGAAACGGCAACATCCTTTTATCCAAAGTTGAAGCTACTGACGTCCTGGCTTGGGACAAATTAGAAGAGCTGAAAGCCTCCGGAGAGGTTCTTGATGTAGTGGTAAAAGGTGTAGTAAACGGCGGTGCAGTTGCTTATGTAGAAGGTGTGCGCGGCTTTATCCCGGCCTCCAAGCTGGCCTTGAATTACGTAGAAGACACCAACGAATATCTGAACAGACACATCCAGGTTCAGGTAATCGATGTCAATAAAGAGGACAAAAAACTGATTCTTTCTGCGAAAGAAATTTTAAGGGAAAAAGCAGAAGAGGAAAGAAAGAATAAAATTTCCAATATCCAGCCAGGCTTTGTAACAGAAGGAACTGTAGAGAGCCTTCAGCCATACGGCGCATTTGTAGATCTTGGAAACGGCGTATCCGGACTGGTACATATTTCCCAGATTTGCGAAAAGAGAATCCGTAAACCATCAGAAGTTCTTGCAGTTGGAGATAAGGTGAAAGTAAAAGTAACTGCAGTGAAAGATGGAAAACTGAGCCTGAGTATCAAAGAAGCAATTGATATGATGGCAAAAGAAGTGGAAGAAGAGAAAATAGAAATCCCACAGTCCGGAGAAGAGGCAACCACATCTCTGGGAGCTTTATTTGCAAATATTAAACTGAATTAATATAAAGTGCAGATTTGGACGATTAAGACAATCGCCCAAAATGAAAATCTTCTGTAGAGCGTGTTTGAAAAGTAGACCCGAAATAAAAAACTCTGTTTACAGATGAAAAGTGTGCAGAGGTCAGCTGAATTTTGGAAGGAAGAATGTGAATGAAGAATCAGAAAGTATTTGTAATGGGACATAAGAATCCGGATACGGATTCTATTTGTTCGGCAATTGCTTACGCAGATATCAAAAACAGAACCACCCAGACCAAGCGTTATATTCCAAGACGTGCCGGTCAGATCAATGAAGAGACCCAGTATGTACTGAATCGTTTTGGGGTACAGCCACCGGCTTATCTGGGAAATATCGGAACGCAGGTAAAAGATATGGATATCCGTCCAAAACCGGATGCAGACCGTACCATGTCCCTGAAAAATGCCTGGGATATGATGCAGAATAAAGGCATTGTGACCCTTCCCATCTGTAACAGCGAGGATGAGCTGGAGGGAATTGTAACAATCGGCGATATTGCTGATGTTTACATGGATACCAAGGACAGCTATCTTCTTTCAAATGCCAGAACTCAGTATAACAAGATCAGGGATACTCTTGACGGTGAAATTGTAGAAGGAAATGGTCACGGCTATTTTACCAAAGGGAAAATCCTTATTGGAACTGCTGATCCGGAGGTGATGAAGAACTATATCGAAGAAAATGATATGGTTATTCTTGGAAACCGTGAGGAAGATCAGTTAAAGGCAATAGAACTGAATGTAAGCTGCATTATTGTAGGAATGAGTATTCAGGTAAGTGAGAAGGTAATAAAGAAAGCTCAGGAGAGACAGATCATCATTATCTCTTCTCCATATGATACCTACACAATTGCCCGCATGATCAACCAGAGTATTCCGGTAAATTATGTGATGAAAAAAGATAATCTGGTAACTTTTAATACTGAAGATTTCACAGATGATATCCAGGATGTTATGATCAAGCACCGCCATCGTGCATTCCCTGTTATCAATAAGCGGGGAAAATGTGTGGGAACCATTTCCAGACGAAATTTCCTTGACATGCACAAGAAACAGGTAATTTTGGTAGATCATAATGAGAAAGACCAGGCTGTTGATAATATTGAGAAAGCAGAGATTCTGGAGATCATTGATCATCATAAGCTTGGTTCTCTGGAAACTATGAAGCCGATTAATTTCAGAAATGAGCCAGTTGGATGTACTGCGACAATCCTTTACCGGATTTATGACGAGCAGCGACTGGAGATTCCGCCTAAGATTGCAGGACTTCTCTGTGCAGCCATTATTTCCGATACCTTAATGTTCCGTTCCCCAACCTGCACCCAGCAGGACAAGATCGCAGCAAGTGCGCTTGCACTGATCGCGGACATTAAGATTGAAGATTTCGCAAGAGAAATGTTTAAGGCTGGAAGCAATCTGAAAGATAAAGCACCTGAAGAAATTTTCTATCAGGATTACAAGAAATTTATTGCAGAAGGAAATGTGGCTTTTGGTGTTGGACAGATCAGTTCCATGGACGAGGAAGAGCTTCAGGAGATCAAAGTTCGTCTGAAACCATTTATGGTAAGCGAGTGCGGACGCCATGGAATTACCCGTGTTTACTTTATGTTAACCAATATTATGGACGAGTCCTCAGATGTAATTTATTACGGCGAGGGCAGCGAGGAAATGGGAAAAATCGCATTCCAGCAGGAACCGGAGGATAAGTGCTTCCACCTGAAAGGCGTGGTTTCCCGTAAGAAACAGATGATCCCGGCTATGATGGAAGCTGCACAGATCATGGCAAATGACTTTAACTGATAATAAAGATTTTCCCGGCAAAGAGGCTGTTAAAAGATACTGCTCACAAAGTGAAAAGTAACGCAGATGGTTCTTTGCATGGGAAATTTTCACATAAAAGAGGAGCAAAAATATGGCAAAACAGACCTGGAAACCAGGCAATATGCTTTACCCGCTTCCTGCTGTGATGGTCAGCGTTACAGATGGCGAGGGTAATGATAATATAATAACAGTAGCGTGGGCTGGCACCGTGTGTACCAACCCGCCAATGGTAAGCATCTCCGTTCGTCCCACCAGATTTTCTTACGATATGATCTGCAAGACAAAGGAATTTGTTCTGAACCTTACCACAGAAGAGCTTGCATACGCCACCGATTATTGTGGCGTGCGGTCCGGCAGAGAGGTTGATAAATTTCAGGAGCTTCATCTTACCAAAGAAAAGGCGGATCAAGTGAAGGCACCAATGATCGGTGAAGCTCCTGTAAATATTGAATGTAAAGTTAAGAAAATTGAGAAGCTTGGTTCTCATCACATGTTCCTTGCGGAAGTAGTTGCAGTGCATGCGGACGAAGCCTATATGGATAAAAATAATAAATTTCAGCTGAATCAGTCAAAACTGATGGTATATTCCCATGGAGAATATCTGGGACTTGGAAAGAAACTAGGGCAACCTTTGGATATAGCGTCAAAAAAAGGTAAAAAAGCATAATCAGAAACTTAAAAATCATCCATTGAAAAAACCGAACCCAGTAACTAAATTTTTAATATGATTGCAATAATGGCTCTTATGTGTTATTATTTAAAGGAGTATCGAATGAAAATGAATAATATAACATTAATTGGAATGCCCGGTGCAGGTAAAAGCACACTGGGCGTTGTTCTTGCGAAAATACTTGGATACGAATTTTTAGATTCAGACCTTTTAATACAAAAAGAAGAAAAAAGACGTCTTTATCAGATCATTGATGAAGAAGGAGAAGAAGGTTTCAAGGCTATTGAGAATCGCGTAAATGCGTCGATTGATACAGAGAATACTGTAATTGCTACTGGGGGAAGTGTGGTATATTGCAGTGAAGCCATGGAACACTTGAAATCAATTGGGAAGGTAGTTTACCTCAGCCTTTCTCTGGAGTCTCTTGAGAAACGGCTTGGAAATCTTAAGAAGCGGGGAGTTCTTCTGAAAGAAGGACAGACCTTGAAGAGTTTATATGAGGAGCGAGTTCCCTTATACGAGAAATATGCAGACATTGTGGTAGATGAAGAAGGGAAAGATTTGGAAAGCAAGTCTGCAGGCACTTTTGGAAACACTACAGACAGGGGTTATTAAGTAACTGTAGATCGTTACTATTCGCGGAATGTGTTACGATGAACGAAGTGAACAGTAACTGTGAATCAGAGGAGGGCTGTCAGGTTATTGGAGAGAAATTGACAATAGCCTTTTTGGCTCGCGGAGTAAGAATAATAGAGGTGTATTATGGAACAGTATGTGATTAAAGGTGGAAATCCGCTTGTTGGTGAAGTAGAGATAGCAGGTGCAAAGAATGCAGCGCTGGCTATTTTATCAGCAGCCATTATGACGGATGAGACAATTCTCATCGAGAATCTGCCTGACGTCAGAGACATCAATGTTTTACTGGAGGCAATAGCTGGCATCGGAGCACAGGTTGACAGAATCAATAAGTCAACTGTTAAGATCAATGGTTCTACCATTGGTGATGTAAGTGTAGATTATGAGTATATTAAGAAGATCCGTGCATCTTACTATCTTCTTGGCGCATTACTTGGCAAATATAAAAGAGCAGAAGTTCCTCTTCCAGGTGGCTGCAATATCGGAAGCCGTCCGATTGACCAGCATCTGAAAGGTTTCAGAGCCCTTGGTGCGAAAGTTGATATTCTTCATGGAGCCATTGTTGCCGAGGCATCTAATCTTCATGGAAGCCATATTTTCCTGGATGTAGTTTCTGTAGGAGCAACCATCAATATTATGATGGCAGCATCTCTTGCACCAGGACGTACGATTATTGAGAATGCTGCCAGAGAGCCACATGTAGTAGATGTTGCCAACTTCCTGAACAGCATGGGAGCCAATATCAAAGGTGCTGGTACAGATGTGATCCGTATCAAGGGTGTTGAGAAGCTTCACCGCACAGAGTATTCCATCATTCCGGACCAGATCGAGGCAGGAACCTTTATGTTCGCTGCAGCAGCTACCGGTGGGGATGTCACAGTTAAGAATGTAATTCCAAAGCATCTCGAAGCTACTACAGCTAAGCTTGAGGAAATCGGATGTGAAGTTCAGGAGTTTGATGATGCCGTACGTGTACGTGCAGTGGGCAGACTTCATCGCACTCATGTGAAGACCCTTCCATATCCGGGATATCCGACTGATATGCAGCCGCAGATTGCGGTTACCCTTGCACTTGCAGAGGGAACCAGCATCGTAACTGAGAGTATTTTTGAGAATCGCTTCAAATATGCCGATGAGCTTTCCAGAATGGGAGCCTGTATTAAGGTTGAAGGCAATTCTGCAATTATTGATGGCGTGAATAAGCTTACTGGTGCAAGAGTAAGTGCACCGGATCTTCGTGCTGGGGCAGCTCTTGTTATTGCAGGACTGGCAGCAGAGGGAATCACCATTGTGGATGATATTGTTTACATCCAGCGTGGCTATGAGAACTTCGAAGAGAAGCTTCGCAGCCTTGGCGCAGAGATCGAGAGAGTTTCCAGTGAGAAGGATATCCAGAAATTCCGCCTGCGTGTAGGGTGAATTGTTAATTTCAGATCGCAGCCTGATAGCCTTGATCTGTTGAGTATCAGATTTAATCTGGTGAAAAATAGTCATAAGACGTTAAATGTCTATTGACAATTATAAGCAATCAGTATATTGTATTGCTTGCAACAGGAAAACTGAAGAATAGCCTTTTATTCAGAGTGGTGGAGATACATAGGATCTATGAAGCCACGGCAACCCCTCGAAAGAGAGGAAGGTGCCAACCTGAGCGAGTGATCGAACAATAAGAGGATTGTTTATATAAAAAGTCATTTATAAGACAGTCCGCTTGTCCGGGCTGTTCTTTTTTCGCGGAAAACATACAATGCAGCGATAGATATTAGCTGATTTTGGAAATTTTCGCTCCATCGAAGAAAGGGAAAAAAGAAAGGAAAGATACTATGGAAAAAAGATTATTTACTTCCGAATCTGTAACTGAGGTCATCCGGATAAAATCTGTGATGCCATTTCTGATGCCATCCTGGATGCTCTGATCGCACAGGATCCGATGAGCCGTGTAGCCTGCGAGACTGCAACTACAACAGGTCTTGTTCTGGTTATGGGTGAGATCACTTCCAAGGCAAATATCGATATCCAGTCAATCGTAAGAGAGACAATCCGCGAGATTGGTTATACTCGTGGAAAATTCGGATTCGATGCTGATACATGTGCGGTAATCACAGCACTTGATAAACAGTCTGCTGATATTGCAATGGGTGTTGATAAAGCACTTGAGCAGAAAGAGAATCAGATGGATGAGGACGAGCTTGACTCTATTGGAGCTGGTGACCAGGGAATCCAGTTTGGTTATGCTTCCAACGAGACAGAAGAATACATGCCATACGCAATCAACATGGCACACAAACTTTCCCGTCAGCTGACAAAAGTCCGTAAAGATGGCACTCTGAAATATTTAAGACCAGATGGAAAAACTCAGGTAACAGTTGAGTATGATAAGAATGGAAAACCAAGCCGTATTGATGCAGTAGTTTGCTCCACTCAGCATGACCCGGATGTTACACAGGAGCAGATCCATGCGGACATCAAGAAATATGTATTTGATGAGATCATCCCGGCAGACATGGTAGATGAGGATACGAAATACTTTATCAACCCGACCGGACGTTTCGTTATCGGTGGACCAAACGGCGACAGCGGTCTTACAGGACGTAAGATTATTGTTGATACTTATGGCGGAACAGGACGTCACGGCGGCGGTGCTTTCTCCGGAAAAGACTGCACAAAGGTTGACCGTTCTGCAGCTTATGCAGCACGTTATGTTGCAAAGAACATTGTTGCAGCAGGTCTTGCTGACAAGTGCGAGATCCAGCTTTCCTATGCAATTGGTGTTGCACATCCGACTTCTATTCATGTAGAAACATTTGGCACAGGTAAAGTATCTGATGCGAAACTGGTAGAGATCATCCGTGAGAACTTTGACCTTCGTCCGGCTGGAATCATCAAAATGCTTGATCTCCGCCGCCCGATCTACAAACAGACTTCTGCATACGGACATTTCGGCCGTACAGATGTAGATCTTCCGTGGGAGCATCTGGACAAGGTTGATGATCTGAAGAAATATCTTGCGTAAAATTTGGTTAAAAGAAAATGGCTTGTATTGAAGCCTGCTTGAAAATTCCATATTAAAGTTAGAGCCTGGAAGAGACTGGTATATAGCAGAAGAAGTCTTTTCCAGGTTTTTTATGTTGAAAACTGAATATTATAGAGCTATTTTTTATAGAAAATTAAGAGATGAAATCAGAGCTTTATGCTATAATCTATATAAATCCGGTGAAGCAGCTTCATACGACAGGGAAGCTGTTGAAAATTTCCGTAAAAAGAAGAAAAAGGATAGAACTGTTATGAAGCTAAAAAACAAGAATCATTCTGGGATTCACCATGATCATTCTTATGCCTCTGCTTCTGTTTGCCGCCACTTTGTATGGATTCAGCCAGTCACAGGCGCAGAAAGCACAGGCAGTGACTGAGAGCGATGGAACAGTATATGATATTTCCATAACAGACTCAGCCGACAGTCAGGGCAGGGTACATGTAATGGCCAAGGATTTGTTTATCAGTGCGTTTGTAATCCTGATCTCCGTTGCTTTGGTAGTTGGTCTTTGGGTATATCGCAGCATTGCCGTTCCATTGGTTAAATTAAAAAAAGGCGACGCAGAATATAAAAGAGGGCAACCTGGATTTCGTTCTGGATGTAGAAGGAAAAGACGAATTTTCTGAGCTCTGTCAGGATTTCGAGGAAATGCGCCGCCGTCTGAAAGAATCTACAGAAGAAAAAAGCCTTATAGAAAAAGAGAACAGAGAGCTGATCAGCAACATTTCCCATGATCTGAAAACTCCGATCACAGCAGTGAAAGGATATGTAGAGGGAATCATGGATGGAGTGGCAGATACCCCTGAGAAAATGGATCGCTATGTCCGCACCATCTACAACAAGACAAATGAGATGGATCATCTGATCAACGAGCTGACTTTTTATTCCAAAATCGATACCAACCGCATTCCTTATACTTTCAACAAACTAAATGTGGAAGATTATTTTGAAGATTGTTCAGAGGAAGTTGGTCTGGAACTTGAGACCAGGGGAATTGAGCTGGTTTATGCCAACTATGTGGAAAAAGATGTTATGGTAATTGCCGATGGGGAGCAGATCCGCCGTGTTATCCATAACATTATCAGCAACGCTATCAAATATATGGACAAGCCTAAAGGAATCATTCAGATCCGAATCAAGGATGTGGGTGATTTTATCCAGATTGAGATTGAGGACAATGGAAAAGGTATTGGCCCGAAGGATCTGCCTTATATTTTCGACCGCTTTTTACCGTACAGATGTTTCACGAAATTCTTCCAAAGGCGGAAGCGGAATCGGTCTTTCCATTGTAAAGAAAATTCTGGAGGACCATGGGGGAAAGGTATGGGCCACAAGCCGTCTTGGAATCGGCACGATCATGTATTTTGTACTTAGAAAATACCAGGAGGTACCAATGAAATGAGCAGAATTCTGATCATTGAAGATGAAGAAGCAATTGCAGAGCTTGAGAAAGACTATCTGGAGCTCTCAGGATTTGAAGTTATAATCTGCAACAGAGGCGATCTGGGGCTTAATATGGCACTGAAAGAAGATTTTGACCTGATTATTCTGGATCTGATGCTGCCGGAGATAGACGGGTTTGAAATCTGCCGCCAGGTAAGAGAAGCTAAGAATACTCCGATCATTATGGTTTCCGCGAAGAAAGATGATATTGACAAGATCCGCGGTCTTGGACTTGGGGCTGACGATTACATGACCAAGCCATTTAGCCCAAGCGAGCTTGTTGCCAGAGTAAAGGCACATATGGATCGCTATAATCGTCTGATCGGCTCCACCACGCAGAAGAACGATATTATTGAGATTCGTGGAATCAAGATCGACAAGACCGCCCGCCGCGTCTGGGTAAAACGGCGAGGAGGAAAACATTTTACCACCAAGGAATTTGATCTGCTCACATTCCTGGCACAGAATCCAAACAGAGGTTTTTACAAAAGGAAGAGCTTTTTTCAGGGGAAAATCTGGGATATGGAATCGGTAGGTGATATTGCTACAGTTACGGTTCATATCAAGAAAATCCGTGAGAAAATTGAGTATAATAATGCCAAGCCGCAGTATATCGAGACCATCTGGGGCGTGGGATACAGATTTAAAGTGTGATAATTTCTGAGAAAATTGAGAGGTAAAATGAGAAGACTATATAAAGAATTGGAGAACTACGGCAAATCCGACTTTTATCCTTTCCATATGCCCGGTCACAAGCGGAATAAGGCGTGCATAGAGGGGGATTTTCCTATTGAACGTGATATTACGGAAATAGACGGATTCGACGATCTGCATCATTCTGAGGGAATTTTACTTGAAGCGCAGAATGCCTTATCCAGAATGTACGGCACCAGGAAAAGTTTTTTTAGTGTCAACGGAAGTACGGCAGGAATTCTTACTGCCATTTCCGCATCTGTGAAAAAAGGGTGGACAGATTCTGGTGGCCAGAAACTGTCACAAGGCTGTTTACCACGCAATTTACCTTCGGGAACTGGTTCCCACATATATTTATCCACAATCTGACAACGATTTGGGGATAAATGGTTCAATTTCCGTATCCCGTGTGGAAAGATATCTTGAGGAAAATCCGAAAATTGAAGCAGTCCTTATTACATCGCCTACTTATGATGGTGTGGTTTCAGATGTGCGCAAGATTGCGGAAACTGCCCACAAACATGGAATTCCGCTGATCGTGGATGAAGCCCACGGCGCTCATTTCAGATTCTCTGACTATTTTCCTGTTTCAGCAGCAGATCTGGGAGCAGATGTGGTGATCCAGAGCTTTCACAAAACATTGCCGGCCATGACCCAGACTGCAGTGCTTCATCTGTGCAGTGAACGTGTAAGTGAGAAGCTGATCCGCAGATTTCTTGGAATTTATGAGACCAGCAGTCCGTCTTATATACTTATGTCCAGTCTGGATGCCTGTGTAGCGAAGCTGGAAAAAGACAGCGGACGATTATTTGATGAATTTACGGAAAATCTGGAAGCCGCCCGCAGACAGCTTGGTCAGCGCAGGTATATACGTCTGTTACAGACACCGGAAGAGACTGGGGAAGAAAAGGACGAACAGGGCACAACAGAAATATTTGATTATGACCGCTCTAAGCTGATTCTGTCCACATTGCACAGCAGTTTAAATGGTCCGGAACTTGCGGGAATCCTTCGAAGAAAATATCATTTGGAAGTTGAGATGACTACAGAGAATTATGTGCTTGCGCTGGCAGCAGTTGGAGACACCAGGGAAGGATTCCGGAGGCTTTGCAAAGCTATAGAAGAAATCGACAGACAGGAAGCTGAACTGGCAGAGAAGAGCAGGAATATAACAGAGAAAATAGCTGTTGGAAATTCAGATTATGTACCGGAAGTGGAAAGGCAGAAGTGTGTTAAATGTAATTCTGAAGATTGTGAAAGATGTGAAAAAAACGGATACCCGCAGCGATGGCTTGCGAAAGTGAAAAATTATGCCTGCAAGTGTGGTCCTATGAAGCAGCTTATGTCCATTTCCAGGGCAATGGATGCCCCATCCCAGCTTTGTCTTCTGGAAGAAAGTGCAGGGAAAATTGCCGCAGAATTTGTATATCTTTATGCCGCCGGGGATTCCCATTATTGTTCCAGGCGAACAGATTACTGGACTTTTTACAAGGAATGTGAGAAGATATATGGAACAGGGACTGAATCTTCACGGTCTTTGCGGAGAAAATAACGAAACAATAAGCGTAGTAAAGGAGCAGGCAGAGGTGTAACCCCTGCCTGATACATTATGGGAAAAATATTTTACATTATGGGAAAAAGCGCATCTGGTAAGGATCATATATATGCCAGGCTGGCAGCACATGAGGGATTGGGACTTAAGAAGCTGGTTCTTTATACTACCCGCCCAATCCGTGCAGAGGAAGAGAATGGTAAACAGTACTATTTCGTGGATGATAAAAAAGCTGGAAGAATTTCGAAGCAGCGGAAATCTGATCGAGGCCAGAGCTTATCATACAGTACATGGAATCTGGAACTATTTTACAGCAGATGACGGTCAGGTGGATTTGGAAAATGCTGACTATCTGGGAATCGGTACACTTGAATCTTATGTGAAAATGAGAGAATACTATGGAAAAGAGAATGTTTGTCCTGTTTATATCGAAGTGGAGGACGGAGAGCGTCTTGCAAGAGCATTGAAAAGAGAGCGTGGTCAGGAGATACCCCGCTATGAGGAAATGTGCAGAAGATTTCTTGCAGATCAGGAGGATTTTTCCGAAGAAAAAATTGCTGCTGCCGGGATTACGAGAAAATTCCAGAATGTTGATCTGGAGGAATGTGTAGAAGAAATTGCTGAATATATTAGACAGGCATAATGTGCATCGCGAAGCGCGTTACTGGTCACGGAGTGAACAGTAACACATTTTTTGTTGATAAGTGAATAAATTCACAAAAAACTATAGCATGATTTTGTCGTACATGATAGAATTAAAGGGTAAATACATTTAGAGTGTATTTGTACAAAATAAGCTATGCAAGGGTGCTGACCGCAGCCTTTGACAATAGCGAAAATGATAGGGTGAGGTGATTCCGATGTTAGGGTTTAACGACATTATAGGACATGAAGAGATAATCAGACATTTGAAGAATGCCATACAGACAGAGAAAGTGTCCCATTCGTATATTTTTACAGGTGACCCTGGTTCTGGAAAGAAATTGCTGGCAGGAACCTATGCGATGACATTGCAGTGTGAAGAGGGCGGTACGGAGCCTTGCGGACATTGTGATTCCTGCAAGAAGGCAATCGGTAAGAATCACCCGGATATCATTATGGTGACCCATGAGAAGCCAAATGTGATTACAATTGACGAAATCAGGGAACAGATTATCAATGATGTGGATATTAAGCCATACTGCAGCCCATACAAGATTTATATTGTGGCAAATGCAGAGCTGATGAATCCCCAGGCACAGAATGCTCTTCTGAAGACCATTGAAGAGCCGCCGGAATATGCAGTTATCATGCTTCTCACAAGCAATATTGATGCTCTGCTGCCGACCATTCGTTCCAGATGTGTACGTCTGGATCTGAAGGTTGTAGATGACGGTCTGGTAAAGAAGTACCTGATGGAGCATCTCCATATACCGGATTATCAGGCTGAGATCGATGCTTCCTATGCTCATGGCAGTATTGGCAGAGCGAAACAGGTAGCTACTTCCCAGGAGTTTGCAGATATGACCCAGAATGCACTCCGCATCCTGAAGAATGCAGACGGAATGGAAGTATATGAGCTTACAGAAGCAATCAAGGAGCTTTCCAATGACAAGCAGAACATCAGTGACTATCTGGATCTTTTCCAGTTCTGGTTCCGTGATGTACTGATGTTTAAGGCTACACGGGAAGTTGATAATCTTGTATTTAAGCAGGAAATAAATTATATAAGGGAACAGGCAAGCCAGCGTTCCTATGAGAACCTGGAGAAGATTCTGGATGCACTGGAGAAAACAAAAGTACGTCTTCGTGCCAATGTAAATACAGAACTTGCTCTTGAGCTTCTGTTCCTTACAATCAGGGAGAAATAGAATGGCAAAAGTAGTAGGCGTAAGATTTCGGAATGTAGGTAAGATCTATTACTTCAATCCGAAGAACTATAAAGTGAAACCGGGCGATCATGTAATTGTGGAGACTGCCCGCGGTGTTGAGTATGGAAAGGTGGTGCTTGCACCTAAGGATGTGGTGGATGACCAGGTGGTACATCCTTTGAAGGAAGTGCTTCGTGTGGCTACCAAAGACGATGATGAAAGAGAGAAGTATAACAGGGAGCGTGAGAGGGACGCTTTCAAGATCTGCCAGAAGAAGATTCGCGAGCATGGACTTGAGATGAAGCTGATTGACGCAGAGTATACTTTTGATAACAATAAAGTGTTGTTTTACTTTACAGCAGACGGCAGAATTGATTTTCGCCAGCTGGTAAAGGATCTTGCATCTATTTTTAAGACAAGAATTGAACTTCGCCAGATTGGTGTAAGAGATGAAACAAAAATTCTTGGAGGAATCGGTATCTGCGGCAGATGTCTCTGCTGTCATACTTATCTTTCCGAGTTTGCACCTGTATCCATCCGAATGGCCAAGGAACAGAATCTCTCTCTGAACCAGACGAAGATTTCAGGTGTATGCGGAAGACTGATGTGCTGTCTGAAGAATGAGCAGGAGACCTATGAGGAGCTGAATCGCAGACTTCCGGGAATCGGAGATACGGTAACTACTCCAGACGGAATCCAGGGCAATGTACAGAGTGTAAATGTACTCCGCCAGCTTGTAAAGGTAGTAGTAGAAATTGGTGATGAGAAAGAAATTCAGGAATTCCCTGTAGGCGAACTGAAATTCCGTTCCAGAAAAAAGAAAGTAAAAGTCTCTGAACAGGAATTAAAGGAACTGAAGGATCTTGAAGATAAAAAGGGAGATTCCAAATTAGATGATTAATGATCTTGTGAAGGAGAATGAGCGGGTAGATGATCTGCAGAATGGCTATTATATCATTCAGGATCCCCGGAAATTCTGCTTCGGTATGGACGCTGTTCTTTTATCTGGGTTTGCCAGAGTGAAGAAGGGAGAGAAGGTTCTCGATATGGGAACGGGAACTGGTATTATTCCGGTACTCCTTGCTTCCAAGACTGTGGGAGAGCATTTCACAGGTCTGGAAATCCAGGAAGAGTGTGCTGAAATGGCAGCAAGAAGTGTGAAATACAATAACCTGGAGGACAGGGTCAGTATCAGACAAGGTGATATTAAGGAGGCTGTCAGTATTTTCGGGGCAGCTTCTTTTCATGTTGTCACCTGCAATCCGCCCTATATGATCGGGCAGCATGGACTGACCAATCCGCATATGCCAAAGGCAATCGCCCGACATGAGATCCTTTGTACTCTTGAGGATGTGGTAAGCCAGGCTTCGAAGCTTCTTGGAGACAGAGGACGTTTTTACATGGTACACAGACCGTTCAGACTGACAGAAATTATGCAGGTTTTGACGAAATATAAGCTGGAGCCTAAGCGTATGCAGCTTGTTTATCCATACATTGACAGGGAGCCTAATATGGTGCTCATAGAAGCCCTGAAAGGCGGCAATTCCCGGATTACTGTGGAAAGACCGCTGATCGTGTATGAGAAGCCGGGAGTTTATACAAAGGACATTCTGGAAATGTACGATATGATTTAAAAAGATCGCAAATAAAAAATGAAAAACAGATGATTGCAGAAGGGAGAAAAATATGAGTGGTAAATTATATCTATGTGCCACGCCAATCGGAAATCTGGAGGATATTACGCTTCGCGTGCTCCGTGTTCTGAAGGAAGTGGATCTGATCGCTGCGGAAGACACCCGCAACAGTATCAAGCTTCTCAATCATTTTGACATAAAACTCCAATGACCAGTTACCATGAGTACAACAAAGTGGAGAAAGCCTACACCCTCATTGAGAAAATGCAGGAGGGTCTGAATGTGGCTCTGATCACAGATGCGGGAACACCTGGAATTTCTGACCCAGGGGAAGTATTGGCTGCTATGTGTTACGATGCCGGAATTGAAGTAACTTCGCTTCCAGGCCCGGCAGCATGTATCACGGCTCTTACCCTGTCCGGACTTTCCACCCGCAGATTTGCATTCGAGGCCTTTTTACCTCCGGATAAAAAGAGAGGAAAGCCATTCTGGAAGAGTTGAAAAACGAAACCCGCACCATCATCCTTTATGAGGCACCCCATCACTTGGTTGGTACCCTGCAGGAATTGTACCAGGCTCTTGGAAACCGCAGAATGACTCTTTGCCGTGAGCTTACCAAGAAGTATGAAACGGCATTTCGGACAACAATCGAAGATCTGATTGCTTTTTACAAAGATCAGAAGCCCCTTGGAGAGTGTGTCCTGGTGATCGAGGGCAGAAGCCGAAAGGAAATGGAACAGGAGTCACAGGAATCCTGGAGAGACATCTCCATTGAGGAACATATGGCGATTTATGAGAATCAGGGGATCGCACGCAAAGAGGCAATGAAGATGGTTGCAAAGGATCGAGGTGTGACAAAAAGAGATATTTACCAGGCGCTTTTGCTGCAAAAATAGAGAAGAAACTGTTCTGGCAGGTGTTATTCCTAACAAGCAGACATATAGGGGGAGATAAGGCGTATTTTGACGGATATCCGTTGAAAATACGCCGTTTTTTTCACATCTTGAAATGGCTTTTAACTGGCAAAAACGGGGATTTTGTGCTATAATAAATCTGTATTTTTATGCGCAAAAACAGGAATGAGATCTGGCAGCAGAAATGAGCCGTAAATTCCTGTAACTTTTTAATAGATCATAACAGGAGGAATATCATGGGCGAAACAAATACAGAATACGGAGCGGACCAAATCCAGATTCTGGAGGGTCTGGAAGCCGTACGTAAGAGACCTGGTATGTACATTGGAAGTACATCCAGCCGTGGTCTCCATCATCTTGTATACGAAATCGTGGACAATGCCGTAGATGAGGCACTGGCTGGTTACTGTACAGAAATAAATGTAGCGATCAATCCTGATAACTCCATCACAGTTGTAGACAATGGACGAGGCATTCCGGTAGGAATCAATCATAAAGCCGGCATTCCAGCTGTAGAGGTGGTATTTACCATTCTTCATGCCGGCGGTAAGTTTGGCGGTGGAGGATACAAGGTATCAGGAGGTCTTCACGGAGTAGGTGCATCCGTTGTTAATGCACTTTCTGAATGGCTTGAAGTATCAATCTGCAGAGATGGAAAGAGATATGAGCAGCGTTACGAGCGTGGTAAGACAATGTATCCGCTTAAGGAAGTTGGAGAATGTGGTGATTCTACCGGAACTACTGTTACTTTTCTCCCGGACAAGCAGATATTCGAGGAGACTGTATACGATTACGATATCCTGAAACAGCGTCTCCGTGAAATGGCTTTTCTTACCAAAGGTCTGAAGATCATTCTTACTGACAAGCGGGAAGGTATGGAAAGGGAGAAAACTTTCCACTATGAAGGTGGTATCCGTGAATTTGTAACTTATCTGAACAGAAGTAAAGAAGCTCTTTATCCGGAGATCATTTACTGCGAGGGTGAGAAGGACGGTGTGGCGGTTGAAGTTGCCATGCAGCACAATGATTCTTATACAGAGAATACTTACGGATTTGTAAACAATATTAATACTCCTGAAGGCGGTACCCATATTACTGGTTTCAGAAATGCCATTACAAACACATTTAACGATTACGCCAGAAAGAATAAGCTTCTCAAGGACAGCGAGCCAAACCTTTCCGGTGATGATATCCGAGAAGGCCTGACAGCCATTGTCAGCGTTAAAATTGGCAATCCGCAGTTTGAAGGCCAGACGAAGCAGAAACTTGGCAACAGTGAGGCCAGAGGAGCTGTAGACAGTGTTGTAAGCAAACAGCTGGAGATTTTTCTGGAACAGAATCCTGCTGTAGCCAAGGCAACCGTAGAGAAGTCTGTACTTGCCCAGAGAGCCAGAGAGGCAGCGCGTAAGGCCCGAGATCTTACCAGAAGGAAGTCTGCCCTTGACAGTATGTCCCTTCCAGGCAAGCTTGCCGATTGCTCGGACAAGAATCCGGAGAATTGCGAAATCTATATCGTAGAGGGTGATTCCGCGGGTGGCTCTGCGAAGACAGCTCGTAACCGTGCTACACAGGCTATCCTTCCTCTTCGTGGAAAAATACTGAACGTAGAGAAAGCCCGTCTGGACAAGATTTATGCAAACAAAGAGATCAAGGCTATGATCACAGCCTTTGGTACCGGTATTCATGATGATTTCGATATTTCCAAACTGAGATATCACAAGATCATCATTATGACTGATGCCGATGTTGACGGTGCCCACATTGCCACACTGCTTCTTACATTCCTGTACAGATTTATGCCGGAACTGATCAAGCAGGGCTATGTATATCTGGCACAGCCGCCGCTGTACAAGATCGAGAAGAACAAGAAGGTATGGTACGCTTATGATGACGATGAGCTGAACGCCATCCTTACAGAGATAGGACGAGACTCCAACAATAAGATCCAGCGTTACAAAGGTCTGGGAGAGATGGATGCAGAGCAGCTTTGGGAGACTACCATGGATCCGGAGAAGCGTATTCTTCTCCGCGTTACAATGGATGAGGCAGCTACCTCCGAAATTGACCTTGTATTTACCACACTTATGGGTGACAAGGTAGAACCAAGACGTGAATTTATCGAAGAGAATGCACGCTTTGTAAAGAATCTGGATATCTAGGGGAGATAGAACAATATGGATGACAAGATTTTTGACCAGGTCCATGATGTGGATCTGGAGAAAACCATGAAAGAATCTTACATCGAATATGCTATGAGCGTTATTGCTTCAAGAGCGCTTCCTGATGTAAGAGATGGTTTGAAACCGGTACAGCGTAGAGTGCTGTATTCTATGATCGAATTGAACAACGGTCCGGATAAGCCACATCGTAAATGTGCCCGTATCGTTGGTGATACCATGGGTAAATATCATCCTCATGGTGACAGCTCTATTTACGGAGCACTTGTAAATATGGCACAGGACTGGTCTTTCCGCTATACTCTTGTTGACGGACATGGAAACTTCGGTTCTGTGGACGGCGACGGCGCAGCTGCCATGCGATACACTGAGGCCCGCCTGAGCAAAATTTCCATGGAGATGCTTGCTGACATTAATAAAGATACTGTAGACTTCCAGCCAAACTTTGATGAAACTGAGAGAGAGCCAAAGGTGCTTCCTTCCAGGTTCCCGAACCTGCTGGTCAATGGTACTACAGGTATTGCTGTTGGTATGGCTACCAATATTCCGCCTCACAATCTTCGTGAGGTTATTAATGCTGTTGTAAAAATTATTGACAATACCATCGAGGAGCAGAGAGAAACCACAATTGAAGAGCTTCTTGACGTTGTAAAAGGCCCGGATTTCCCTACAGGAGCCACTATTCTCGGAAGAAGGGGAATCGAGGAGGCATACCGCACAGGCCGCGGAAAGATCCGTGTACGTGCAGTATCAAATATTGAGACCTTACCAAATGGAAAATCACGTATTATCGTTACGGAGCTTCCCTATCTGGTAAATAAAGCCCGGCTGATCGAGAAGATCGCAGAGCTTGTCCGTGATAAAAAGATTGATGGAATTACTGACCTGAATGATCATTCCAGCCGTGAGGGAATGCGTATTTGTATTGACCTGCGTAAAGATGCCAATGCAAATGTTGTTCTGAATCAGCTGTACAAGCATACCCAGCTGCAAGATACTTTTGGCGTTATTATGCTTTGCGTGGTACCTCAGGGCGACAGCCTTGTACCAAAGGTACTGAATCTGAAAGAACTTCTGGAGCATTATCTGGCTCATCAGGAGGACGTTGTTACCAGAAGAACCAAATATGATCTGAATAAAGCACAGGAACGTGCCCACATTTTGGAAGGCTTGCTGAAAGCCCTGGATAATATCGACGAAGTTATCAGAATCATTCGTGCTGCCCGCAATGTTCAGATTGCGAAGCAGGAATTGATGGACAGATTTGAACTGACGGATGTGCAGGCTCAGGCTATTGTAGATATGCGTCTGAGAGCTCTCACCGGTTTGGAAAGAGAGAAGCTGGAAGCAGAATATGCAGAATTAGAAGAGAAGATCCGCAAATTCCTGGCAATTCTTGCAGACAGAAATCTCCTTCTTCGTGTTGTAAGGGAAGAAATCCTCGCAATCGCTGACAAATACGGCGATGAGAGAAGAACTGCCATCGGATATGATGTCTATGATCTTTCCACAGAAGATCTGATTCCAAGGGAAAATACGGTCATTACTATGACAAAACTTGGTTATATCAAGAGAATGACTGTAGATAATTTCCGCAGCCAGAACAGAGGTGGACGTGGAATCAAGGGAATGCAGACCATCGATGACGATTACATTGAAGAACTGCTTATGACTACTACTCACCATTATCTGATGTTCTTTACCAATACAGGACGTGTATACAGACTGAAAGCATACGAGATCCCTGAGGCAGGAAGAACTGCAAGAGGTACTGCAATTGTCAATCTTCTGCAGCTTATGCCAGGTGAGCGCATTACATCTGTTATTCCTATGCGTAAATTCGAAGAAGGCAAGTATCTGGTTATGGCAACTAAGGCTGGTCTTGTGAAGAAGACACCTATGGAAGAATATGCAAATGTACGTAAGACAGGTCTTGTGGCAATCACACTTCGTGATGATGATGAGCTTATTGAAGTTAAGGCTACAGACGATACAAAAGATATTATGCTTGTAACGAAAGACGGTATGTGCATCCGTTTCAAGGAGACTGATGTAAGAAGTACCGGAAGAAGCTCCATGGGTGTTCGTGGTATGAATCTTGATCCTGGAGATGAGGTTGTGGCAATGCAGCTGAATTCTCAGGGAGATTACCTGCTTGTAGTATCTGAAAATGGTATGGGCAAACGTACAGCTATGAGTGAATTTACCTGCCAGAACCGTGGAGGTAAGGGTGTGAAGTGTTACAAGATCACCGAGAAAACCGGTAATGTGATTGGTGCTAAAGCTGTCAATGAAGAAAACGAGATTATGATGATCACTACAGAAGGAATCATTATTCGTATTACCTGTGCTGGAATTTCTATTCTTGGAAGAATCACTTCCGGAGTGAAGCTGATCAATCTGGATGAGGGTGTAACAGTGGCAAGTCTTGCCAAGGTTCGCGAGAAAGCAGAGGGAAATACGGAGAACGGCAGCAGTGAGGAGCCGACTGAGGAGACTGAGGAAGTTTTTGAAGAAGAGGATTCACAGGATACAAATGATGCAGAATAAAGGAATCTGTGAAGTATGAAAAAAAGAACCAGAATTTTAATCCTGGGTATTGCCATGATGTTTATCATGGCAATGTCCGGATGCGGCGTAAATCATAAATCGCCGGAGGGAGTAGTGGAAGCCCTCATAAAGAATTATGTAAGCGGAAGTGAGAAGAAGGTGAAGCAGTGTTATTCTCAGGAAAAGGATACCAATGAACTTCTGCAGAATGAGATTGATGCTACTTTGAAATATTTTGCTGCTCATAATCCAACAAAAGTAAAGGTGGAACAGTGCGATATTCTTTCCGAAAACGGTGACTATACTTACGTGTACATTATTTACAATCTGGTATTGGAAAATGACCAGGAGTATCCATGCGTAGGAACCTATATGACGGAGAAAAAAGATGGTAAATACTATGTAATGTCACCTTCCGAGATCACAGATGATCTGCGGAATCAGGCTGCGGATGACTATGCCAAGTTTATGACTGCAGATTCTTATAAGACTTATACGAAAGCATACAATGTATTTATCAAAAAGAACCCGGGGTATGAGGAGAAAATTGCAAATAAGCTGGATGCAGAGTAGAAGGGAGGCTGCTGCAGGATGATTGAATCTTGCAGTGGCCCTTTTTCATATCGTGATTTGATATGGAACCGAAAAAATATTTTTATCGCACTGGGGAGTTTTGCATAGAGGAAAGGAGCTTGGAAATGAAAAGAATCATTGTAATGGTACTGAAGAATATTATATTCGTACCATATTATTGGATCATGCTGAACTGGTATGCTGCGCATGTGGATAAATACACAGAGGAACAGCGTTATGCCATGTTGAAAAAAATTGACCATGCAGCTAATCGTGGAGGAAATCTTCATATAGACGGCCATGGAGTAGAAAATATACCTTCGCAAAATGGGTTTATGTTTTATCCGAATCACCAGGGATTGTATGACGTGCTTGCCATAATGGAGGTCTGCCCGGTACCTTTTTCAGTAGTTGCAAAGAAGGAAGTTGGAAATGTACCGTTTTTGAGGCAGGTATTTTCATGTATGAAGGCATTTTTGATTGACAGGGAAGATATTAAACAATCTATGCAGGTGATCATTAATGTAACGAAAGAAGTAAAAGCAGGAAGAAATTATCTTATTTTTGCAGAAGGGACCAGAAGCAAAAATGGAAACCATCCTCAGGAATTTAAAGGCGGAAGTTTTAAGGCTGCTATGAAAGCAAAATGTCCGATTGTACCGGTTGCATTGATTGATTCTTATAAAGCATTTGATACCGGTTCTGCAAAAATGCTGAATGTTCAGGTGTATTTCCTGAAGCCCATGGAATATGAAGAATATAAAGATATGAAATCAACTGAGATTGCCGCAGAGGTAAAAAGAAGAATTGAAGAGACTATCCGGGCGAATGAAAATAGTAACTGTTCACTTCGTAACCAGTAAACGCTTCGCGATGCACAGAAATCATGCATTTGCATGATTTCGCACCGAAATTCTCATAAAAAATAAAAAACTTAAAAAGATGTTGACAAGAAGTGATCTTTTAAGTATAATAACAAATGCGCTACGAAAGATGCGCAACTCCACAATTTAACATTGGTTAAGTAGTTCGGAGACTGGAGAAGTACTCAAGAGGCCGAAGAGGTGCCCCTGCTAAGGGTATAGGTCGTTAACGCGGCGCGAGGGTTCAAATCCCTCCTTCTCCGTTTTTTATGAAGAATCCTTCATAAAAAACCACAGAAAAAAGTTTGAAAAAAGTTGTTGACAAGCTTGGAAAGCTGTGGTAAGATAACAAAGTTGCTGAGCGAAACAGAGAACAAAAGCTTTG
>ENA-OPYU01000100-OPYU01000100.1-human-gut-metagenome-genome-assembly--contig:-NODE-100-length-31497-cov-3.018011_pt1 | contig 31497 bp, 45 predicted proteins | sample MGYA00242637_ERZ504482 | MGnify/ENA primary metagenome ERZ504482 (study PRJEB26092, sample SAMD00036237) | human gut metagenome | host: Homo sapiens | study: EMG produced TPA metagenomics assembly of... | reverse complement strand
AATAATCTATCCTGAAGATCGGGAATGACGATTTCTAATAGAACGACGTGCAATTTTTCCGCTCCTGAAAATTTTGTCGTATTGGAATGTGTGACAAGGCTGTTTGACAAGGGGTATCGCCCGGAGCATTTAAATTTAGAAAAAGAGTGGACGCTGGGGCATGAGTCGAAAGGCGGACGGGCTGATATTTGCGTATCTGATCAGGAAGGGAATACGCTGTTTATTGTTGAGTGTAAAACTTACGGCAGAGAATATGAAAAGGAATATAAAAATATAGTAAATGATGGTGGCCAGTTATTCTCATATTGGCAGCAGGAAAGAAGCTGTAAGTTTCTCGTTCTTTATGCGTCGAAATATGAAGGCAAGCAGATAAAATGGGATACGGAAAGTATTGATTGTTCTGACGATGCGAATATTGTTGCTTTATCCCAAAAAGATGACTCTATTAAATTATTTAAAAATGCACATACAGTTTCGGAATTATATTCGGTGTGGGATGAAACGTATGAAAAGCGATTTTCGGGAGATGTAATTTTCAGAGATGATTCAAGCGCATATCAAATCGGGGTAAAACCGCTTAGAAAAGCGGATCTGAAAGATTTTGCGGACAATAATAAAATTGTAAATAAGTTTGAAGAGATTTTACGTCATAATAATGTTTCGGATAAGGAAAAACTGCATTTAACCGTTTAGTGGCTCTGTTTATTTGTAAAATTAGTCGATGAGATTCAAAAAGGATATGGAGGAGATCGTAGATTTTCAGTACAAAGTCGGCACGGATACTTACGAAAGTTTGCAGGACAGGCTTCAGCGTCTACATAAAGAAGGCATGGAAAAATTTATGAAAGAAGAAATTTTTTATGTGCCTGATGACTATGCCGAAAATTTAGTTCGTCAATATCCGGACAAGAGAGAAAAAATATGATCGCTCATCTGAAACATACGCTGCGTATATTGAAATTTTATACCAACAATGATTTTGCGTTCAAAGACGTTCACAACGAACAATTAGTTTTTACAAAACGGTAAAATATTAGTAGAAGTTGTTCAGTTGTTTGAAAAATTCAGAATAATAGGATCTGAAAATCTTCAGATGTTAGGAGATTTGTTTGAACAACTGCTCAGCAAAGGCTTTAAGCAGAATGAAGGTCAGTTTTTTACTCCTGTTCCGATCACAAGATTTATATGGAACAGTCTGCCCGTCGAGAAAATACTTAAAACCGAAGAAGGTGCGGGCTTGCCGAAGATCATCGATTATGCCTGCGGAGCCGGACATTTTTTTGACGGAAGGGTTTGAAGCTGTCTCAGCATGTGTTAAGGCAAATGATGGTTTAAGAGAGCTTGACCGGTCTTTTGCCGAGAACAATATTTTCGGGATTGAGAAAGATTACAGATTAGCCCGCGTATCTAAGATCTCGCTGTTTATGCATGGTGCAGGTGAGGGAAATATTATATTCGGAGACGGTCTGGAAAACTATCCTGACAAAAATATAAAACCGAATACATTTGACATTTTAGTAGCGAATCCTCCGTATTCTGTATCTGCGTTTAAGCCCCATTTAAAGCTTAAAAATAATTCGTTTTCTATATTAGATACTATTTCAAATAACGGATCTGAAATAGAAACATTATTTGTCGAGAGGATTTCCCAGCTTTTGAAACCGAACGCAGTGGCGGCGGTTATTTTGCCGAGCAGTATATTGAACAAGGAAATGAAAGTTTTATCTGCGCAAGGGAATCTATATTAAAGAATTTTCAAGATAAGGGCGATCGTTCTTATGGGAAATAAGACGTTTGGCGCGACAGGAACGAATACGGTTGTGTTGTTTGACTGGAAAAAGTATAATGAAACCGACCGAAAAATGCCGATTTGATCGAAGACAGCATCGACGCTGTTTTTAACGGATGTAATTTGGACGGATGGGAAGACAAAGCGATATTGGAACAGTATTTGAAAAAGATCGACGTAAGTTCTGAAGTCTATGAACGGTTCTTATCAGAAGCGGTTGATATCGGCGATATAGAAGATAAATAGTTTTTTAAAGTATAAAGAAGCATTTTTTGGCATTATCAAAAACGAAAGAAAGCAGAAACAAAAGACGTTCGGTAAATTATCAGAAAAAGAGCAGGAAAAAACTGCTGACAAAGCAGTATTATCAATATGTAAAAAAGATAGAACGGGAAAAATGAAATATTTCTCTTTTGTTTATGATCAAAGGACATTGATCGTGGCAGCTCCGGATGATAACAAAGGTCAGGAGAAGTTTTTAGGTTATAAATGGAGCAATCGAAAGGGGCAGGAAGGAATACAGATCATAGATGAAGGCGGGATGCTGTATGATGCGGAAAACAGGATGTCTGATCGTACGATTGCAAGTCTGATCCGAAAAATGTTTAACGGAGAGGAAGTGTCTTTAGATGATCTGGAAGAGTATTATTATTATCTTCATACGAAAGATATGATCAGTTTTAGCGAGGTGTATTTTAACAAAGCTATAAAACTACGAAGACGCGGCTTCTGAAAGATGATCCGGGCCTGACGGCATATTCCCTTTCTGTATGAAAAGACGTTTGATATAACGATCGGAGACCGGGTTTTGTCGGAAGAGATCGTTTCCGGAGGAAGAGTGCCTGTTTACAGCGCGAATGTGTATGAAGAGTTTGGCAGGATCGACAAAGAAAATATGAAAGATTACAGCCGTCCTTCGGTGATATCGGGGAATCGACGGTGATTGGATGGTGAATATCATTCCGGCCGGTGTGCCTTTTTATCCTACGGATCATTGCGGCGTGTTAAGGATCAAAACCGCAAAAAATCCTTCCCGAATATATGATGTATGCGCTTCAGGCTGAAGGTGAATATGGAAAGGTTTTTCCCAGAAACAACAGAGCTTCCGCACAAAGGATCAGATCGTTGGTTGTTCAGGCGCCGGAAACAAAGATCCAGAAGAATATAATCGATGAGCTTAAAGCGTTAGATGATAAGATAAACGGACAAAATGCTGAAATTGAAAAAGTACGAGAATAGTATCAGGACAAAATTTGATCAAATATTCATTTGGAGGAGTTTATTTCCGATGGAGTATTTTCAAAGTATGAAGGGTATTCCGTAGAGGATTTATGTATTGACGGAAGAGGCAGAGTGATCAATCAGCAGTATATAGAAAATCATAAAGGTCCATATCCGGTATATTCTTCTCAGACAACAAACGACGGTATATTCGGATCTATTGATACGTTTGATTTTGACGGAGAGTATATTACGTGGACGACTGACGGCGCGAAAGCAGGAACTGTTTTTTACAGAAACGGAAAATTCAACTGTACAAATGTATGTGGAACACTGAAAGCAAAAAAGCGATAAGGTAAATATGAGATATCTGGCATATTTGTTGAATCGGATCGCTTATAAGTTTGTAAGTCGTGTGGGAAATAATAAGCTGATGAATGACGCTATGAAGAAAATCGTAGTACCTGTTCCGAAAAGACAACTGCAGGACGAGTTTGCTGATTTTGTGCAGTCCGTTGAGAAATCGAAGTTTGAATGTATCGGTAAAAAGGAAAAGTTTGAAATTGAAAAGGATACTTTTGTCCATAAATATTTCAGGTGAATATATTTTTGACTGCCGCAAAGGAGATTGTTTTGAAGAAAGAAGAAAAAATGATTAATTGAAATCATCAGAGATGTACTGGCGGGGAAAAAATCAAGTCCGAGTGGTCGATGCAGATTTCAAAAGAGGAAATCGAACGTGTGATAAAGTGTGCAAGAGTACACGGAGTCTTACCGTTTTTGCAGGAATGTCCTGTATTTATGGAGGAACCGTATCGGGAAAAACTGTTTTTTTAATTTGAAAGATTATGCATACAAAGACGCGCAGCAGGCGTATGCGGCAGAGACGTTGTTTGAGTTGTTTGAAAAAAAGCGGGATTTATTGTATGCCGTTGAAAGGAATACGGACAAAGCAGTTTTATCCGTACCCGGAATTTCGTACGATGGGAGATCTGGATATTTTATATAAAGAAGATCAGACAAAGAAATTAAAACAGGTTATGCAGGATGCCGGATACAAGTTCGGGGGATATAACATCAAGCATGACGAATATGAAAAAGACGGCGTAACGATTGAAATGCACAGAGATGTTCTGTTCAGACTGACCAATGCATACGACTATTTTGCTGATATTTGGGAGCGGGCAATTCATGCAAAAGGGAAACAGTATATATATGAAATGAGTTTGGAAGATCATTACTTGCATTCGGTGTGCCATCTTGCCGAGCATTTTGTGAGAGGCGGCATCGGAATCCGAATGGTTCTTGATATTTATATTTTGTCGGAAACGCCACGAATGGATAAAGCATATGTGCAGCGGCAGCTCAAAGCTTTGAAACTTCAGAAGTTTGAGGAGAATATCAGGTCTTTGGCACAGCTTTGGTTTTCGGATGATGAGAAAACTGTGAGAACGGAAGTATCGGATGAACTGGAAAACTATGCTTTGTCAGGCGGTATTTTCGGCAGCAGGGAAACAGCGCGCAGGAACGGAACTGTGCTGTATGAATCAAAGAACAAGTTTGTAAAACAGTTGGTCTTTCCGTCTTATGAGGTGATGAAGACATCTTGTCCGTGGCTGAAAACACCGATTTTGCTTCCGGCTGCGTGGTTGGTTAGATATAAAAGAGCATTGACAGCAAGCAGGGGAAATATAGGATATCATATTGAAAGAGCAAAAACTTTTGACCGTGTTGAAGATCAGGAGCAAAAAGAACGGTGTCAGTTTTTTGAAAGATGCGGTTTAGAAGACGTTTCGGAGAATTTTTGATAAAATACAAAATGAGATTTTAGACACAGTGATAACAGGATTACTTAAGGAGCGTTATGAGAAATAAGAAAATACAGATTTTGCTCGTATTTGTTTTGGCAATCGGACTTTTCGGTCTGCTTTTCTATTGGAGATACGGGGGAAAAAAGCAGATGGAGAGCTTAAACGGGTTGCAGGAAACGTACAAGGAGTATGATAAAAAGATCCGAGAGATACGCAATGACATGGAAAATAAAAAATGCAGAAGTGAATGATATTGAGAAACCGGCGAACGTAATTCTTGCATTTTCAGAGGAAGATCAGGAACTGATGGATCGGATCGTTCCGGCTCTTGAAGGCAGAGGGATACAGGCCACTCTTGTTTTGAAAAACACAGCGGAGCATCATCAGGAAACAGTGACGTATTTAGGACAGCAAGGCTGGGATTTCGCTTTTGGAGGTGAGATCGGGGAGGAGAAAGACGCTTATATAGAAATGCTGAAAAGTACTGTCAAACAATACGAAGAAAGTACGGGAAAGATTGCGGGCGCCTATTTTTTTAACGGTAAGGAATATGGAAGAGGAAGCAAGATTTTATATCCGCATTTTACAGAAATGGATTTTAAGATCGGGGTGGCTTTTGCGAAAGATGCATCTTCTTTGGAAGCATGGAAAAAATTACAGATTACAATATGGAGATAGAAGAATGCCAGAATATTTCCATGCGTGAAGATATGGAAACGATCGAAAATATTTTGGATCAGGTCATAGAAGCGAGAAGCGTAGTTGTTTTATCGGATTTTAGTTTGGAACGGCAGATGGAGATTGCAGGCGAGGCTTCGCTGGAGCATTTTGAGGAAATACTTGATCTGCTCTTACAAAAACAAAGTGAAAGTGATCTTGTAGTCGGAAGCGTTACATGTTATGAAGGAACTTTAGAAGACAGAGCGAACAGAATAGAACAGCGTCGTCAGAAATATTCGGAATACGAACAGAAGTGTCTGGAAGAAATCGAACAGTTAACAAAACAGCGTGATGAAGCGCTTGAAAAACAAGAAGTGAAAAAATAGAGGGAGTTTTTCTCGGGAAAAAAGGACAGATTAGATTTGTGATTCGGGAGGAAGTACAGTGGGGATTTATGAATTTGCAGGATGTGTTGTATCTTATGAACCGCTTTACGGTCTGCTTCGGCGGCGTATGGAGACGTATCGGTCGGATACAGAGGGGCAGCCTGATATAACGCTTGACGGTACGAAAGAAGATTATGAAAAACTGAGAAAGCAATATCCGCACCTGTCTATAGAAGAGTGTGAATATAGTTGTGCCGGAGCTGAATTTTATATGAAACTGTTAAAACATCAAGGGTTTATGATCCATGCTTCGGCAGTAGAAAAAGGAGGGAAAAGCCTATCTTTTTTCGGCTCCGAGCGGAACAGGAAATCTACGCATGCGCAGCTTTGGCGGCAGACGTTCAAAGGAGAACCGATTCGGATCATTAACGATGACAAGCCCGCAGTTTGTCTGCAAAACGGCGTATTTTATGCATGCGGGACTCCGTTCAGCGGGAAAACCGATAAAAATGAGAATCGCAAAGCGCCGATACAAGGACTTTGTATGCTGCATAGAGGAAAAAGCAAATAAAATACAGAAGATTACTTCGGGGGAAGCTCTTCCTCTGATATTGCCGCAGACATTATTTTACGGAGATGAAGAAGAGACGAATTTGCTGCTCTCTTTTTTAGATCGTTTTTTACAGTCTGTTCCGGTTTACAAAATGGAGTGTACTATGGAAGAAGAAGCGGCTAAGACGGCATATTTTGTATGAAAGGAGAAGAAAAATGAAGATAAAATAAAGAAGGTTTTTGCTTCGCAAGGTGGCAGGAGATCATGTCGTAGTTCCGGTCGGTGAAGCGGGAAAAGTATTTCACGGGATGATCCGGTTAAATGATACAGGCGCATTTTTGTGGGAACAGTGCCGAAAGGAAACGACGAAGGAACAGGTTTTACAGGCAATGGCAGAAAAATACGAAGTTGATGAAAGCGTTGCGGCCGATGATTTGGACCGCTTTTTACAACAACTGCGAAATGCGGAAATATTGGAAGAAACAAATGAGTGAATTTAAAACAGAAAAATGTGAGGATAGTAAAAAAGAAGATAAACAGGAAAGTAAACAAGAGGGTAAAAAGGAAGAAGGCAGGGAAGATAAGAATTTGAAAAGCCGTGGATTAGAAGAAATCCTGAAAGAGCAGGGGAAGCTGGTTCTTACGGCTGAGGGAAACAGCATGCTGCCATGTATCCGCCCGAAAAAGGACGTATTGATCTTAGAACCTGTAAAAGAAGAGGTTTGTCGTCATCAAGTAATCTTGTATCGAAGAGAGAACGGCGCTTATGTATTGCACAGAGTGATGGAAAATTCGGATCATAATAGTTACGTTCTTTGCGGAGATAATCAGTATCGGAAAGAATATGGCGTGCAGCCGGAGCAGATTCTGGCTGCGCTGACCGGATTTTACAGAGGGAATCAGTATATAGATTGTGAAAAAAACTAAAAAATATAAACAATACGTAAAGTTATGGTGCAGTCCGCTGTTTCCGAGACGGTGTGCCGTATGGGCAGTAAAAGCGGTGATGAAAATACGAAGCCGGGCAAGCAAAAGATGAGTCGGCGCGGCACAATAATGAGTTGGAACAGGCGGATGCCTACTCCAGAATCTCTTTTGCATTTTCAGCGGTAATGCCGCATATTTCGGCAATGGATTTATAAGATTCTCCGCGGGAAGCAAGGCGGAAGTATCGAATATTATATCTCGTCTTCTTTTCCGTCGATGAGATAATCGTATGAAACGTGGAAAATCTCAGAGAGTGCTTTTAGCTCCACATCTGTGACATAGCGTTTATGTGTTTCGATTCTTGTAATGACGTTTTTATCCATATCATAGCCGTTTAATTGAAGCTGATAAGCTAAAAGCCGCTGCGACATATTATGCTTCTCTCGAAGTTTGATGAGTCTTTTACTGATCAGATTTTTTTCTCCGGTAGATGTTCTTGGTTTCGGCATAAGTATATTCCTTTCTGAGAACGGTGCGCTTGAAAATGTCTCATTTTCTGCACTTTTTATTGATTTTACAAGGGAAAAGATCTGCGCGGGGTTGTAAAAGTGATACAAAATATCGGATATCGAACGAGAAGTTTGCAAAAATTTTAACATATCAAACGGAGTGTAATTCTGGATTTTTTGTCTTGAATATGTGATAATAAAATTAAAGAAAAATGTACGTGAAAAGAGGAAGATTTATGCCTACGACATATGCACATTACAAATTTGGAAAAGAAGTGATCAGCGCGCTTCCGAGGCCGCTTCGCAGCACAGTTGAGAATCACAGAGAATTATTTGATATCGGACTTCATGGTCCTGATATTCCTTTTTATTATCATCCGATGAAGAGAAATACAGTGAACGGTCAGGGATATGACCTTCATGATAAGCCGGCGGATCTGGTTTTTCCGCCACGCTGCGGAAACTGTGAAAAAAGCGGAAGATCCGGCAGCGGCAAGAGCATATATTTACGGTGTCATCTGTCATTTTGCTTTAGACAGTGAGTGCCATCCGTATGTTGAGAAGATGATCCATGAAAGCGGAATCAGCCATTCGGAGATCGAGATGGAGTTTGACCGGCTTCTCTTAAAGGAAGATTATATTAATCCTGTGCGTTATCTTGCCACAAAGCATATCCGTCCGACGAAGGAGAACGGGGCGGTCATAGCGCCGTTTTTTTGAAGATCTGACAGCAGAGACGGTACAAAAAGCTTTGAAAGGGATGATTATGTATCATAAGCTTTTGCTGGCGCCCGGCGCGGTAAAAAGGAAGATCCTTTTCGGCGGAATGCGGCTATCAGGGCAGTATGATTCTCTGCATGGGATGGTTATGAGTCTTGAACCGAATCCGGCGTGTAAAGAGTACTGCCGTCTTTTAAAAAGGCTGTTTGCCGGGGCAGTTCCGCTGGCGGCGGGACTGATCATCCGTTACCAGAAAGTTTTGTTTGAGGGAGACGAAATTCCGGAACGTTTTACAAGAACGTTCGGCGCAGGTGAGGGATGGAAAGATCTGCCTTTATAAACAGGCGATAAGCTAAAGCAAAACATGAGCCGAAGACCGGGCAGATGTGGAAAGGATGCGGTACAGCCGTCATGCGGTTCGGGGCTGGCGATGGCAGAATGAGGGAAAGGGAGACAAGGCGATGGAAATTTTAAACTGACTTCTTTGGCAAAAAAAGTGGGTTCTTTATGATGTGGGAAATTCGGCGTTTACAATGATGGTATCGACCATATTTCCGATTTATTTTAATTATCTTGCGGGAAACGCCGGTATATCGGACGTAGATTATCTGGCGTACTGGGGATATGCAACTTCTGTGTGCACGCTTCTTGTGGCGGTTTTAGGGCCGACGCTCGGAGCGATTGCGGATACGAAAAATTTTAAGAAAACAGTGCTTTTTTGTTGCGATGGGAGTAGGTGTTTTCGGATGTATTTTGTTAGGGTTTCTGTCATCGTGGATTTGGTTTTTAGGTATTTTTGTACTGGCAAAGACCGGATATTCGGCAAGTCTGATTTTTTATGACGCGATGCTTACTGATGTGACCGACCCGGAACGGATGGACGCAGTTTCGTCTCACGGCTATGCGTGGGGATATATCGGAAGCTGTATTCCGTTTGTGGCATGTCTCGGCGTTGTGCTCGGAGCAAAACCGTTGGGGTATCGGAATGCAGACTGCGATGATCATTGCGTTTATTATTACTGCGCTTTGGTGGCTGTTATCGTCTGTACCGCTTCTTCGCTCTTACAGACAGAAATATTTGCCGAAGTAAACGGACATGTTGTAAAAGACAGTTTTAAGCGGCTTGGGAAAATCTTTTGCGGAGTTGGTTAAGGAAAAGCATATTTTGTATTTTACTTGCGTTTTCTTTATATTGACGGTGTGTATACCGTTATTGATATGGCGACAGCGTACGGACAGGCTCTTGGATTGGACAGCACGGGACTTTTGCTCGCCCTTCTTGTGACACAGATCGTTGCGTTTCCGTCTGTACTTATTTTCGGAAGGATCGTAAAGAAAGTTTCTCCGGAGAAGATCATTACTGTCTGTATCATGGCATATTTTGGAATTGCAGTGTATGCATATTGGCTGGATACTCAGTTTGATTTCTGGATGCTCGCAGTTCTTGTGGGAATGTTCCAGGGAACGATACAGGCGCTTTCAAGATCATATTTTGCGAAGATCATACCGGCGGAGAAGTCGGAGAATATTTCGGCATTTATGACATTTGCGGCAAAGGCGCATCGGTTATCGGAACGGCGCTCGTATCTTTTATCAGTCAGATGACGGGGAGCATCAATATTGCTGTCAGCGCACTTTCCGTGATGTTTTTAGTTGGGCTTGTATTATTTAGATATTCGGCAAAATTAAATAGCGTGCGATGAAAATCGAATGAGGAAAACATATGGGATGAAAGAGGTGACAGGATGGAGGAATTTGTCAAATTAAAGGATATCACGAAAGTTTATCATATGGGAGAAGTGGAGATCCGGGCAGCAGACAATATTAATTTCTCTATCCAAAAAAGGAGAGTTTGTTGTAATTGTCGGACCAAGCGGCGCGGGAAAAACGACGGTGCTTAATATTTTAGGCGGCATGGATACCGCGACAGGCGGAACGCTGACAGTGGACGGAAAAGATATTACGGCGTATGATTCCCGACAGTTGACCGGATACCGCAGGGATGATATCGGATTCGTATTTCAGTTTTACAATCTGATCCCGAATCTGACCGCGCTTGAAAATGTAGAGCTTGCGCTTCAGATATGTAAAGATCCTCTTGATGCAAAAAAGGTATTGGAAGATGTAGGGCTTGGCGACAGATTGGATAATTTTCCGGCGCAGCTTTCCGGAGGCGAGCAGCAGCGTGTTTCGATTGCCCGCGCTCTTGCGAAGAACCCGAAGTTGCTCCTTTGCGACGAGCCGACAGGAGCGCTTGATTATAATACGGGAAAGGCAATTTTGAAGCTTTTACAAAACATTGTGCCGGGAACGGGGGATGACAGTGATCGTGATTACCCATAATCAGGCTCTTGCACCTATGGCAGACAGATTGATTCATATTAAGAACGGGCAGGTGTCTCATATGGAAACAAATGAAAACCCGATGTCGATCGATGAGATCGAGTGGTAGTTCGGATAAAAATAAGAAATGGAAATGGCAGGCGGTGTGAATGAAAAAAACGTGCGCTGAGAAAAGATTTTTATATGGAGATCAGACGCAGCCTCGGGCGTTTCCTTTCCATCTTTTTCATCGTTGCGATCGGATGTGCCTTCTTTTCGGGAATACGTGCCTCGGAGCCGGATATGCGTTATTCGGGAGACGCGTATTTTGATAATAAGAATATGATGGATCTTAGGATCATCAGTACGATGGGATTGACGGAAGATGACGTAAAGGCGGCTTCAAAAGCAGAAGGGATCGGGCATGTGGAAGGCCGGTATTCTGTGGACGCTCTTTTGGCAGACGGTGATAATCAAATCGTTGTTCATGTCATGTCTATGCTTCCGACGATGAATGAGATACAGCTTGAGGACGGCAGGCTTCCGAATAAGGAAAATGAATGTGTCGTTGATGTGGATTACATGGAAAAAAGCAAACTGAAGATCGGAGATACGATCACGTTTTCAAGCGGTACGGATGCCGAGGTTACAGATTCTTTGAAAACGGATACGTTTCGGATCACAGGTACAGTGAGCAGTCCGGAGTATATTGCTTTTCAGCGGGGCAGTACGACAATCGGAAACGGAAGTGTGCGGGCGTTTGTATATGTACAGGAAGAAAGCTTTGCAATGGACGTCTATACAGAGATTTGTATTCAGGCGGCAGGAGCAAAAGAATTGACGGCATTTACTTCGGAATATGAAGATACGGTCGCGAAAGCAAAAGAAAATATTGAGAAGATCAAGGAGCAGAGACAAAAAGCCCGGTATACGGAAATTGTCGATGAGGCGAACGGGAAAATTGCGGAGGCGGAAGCCGAAGTAACAGATGCACAGACGAAGCTGGAAAACGGGAAAGCGGAAGCGGCGGCAAAGCTGGCGGATGCAAGGCAGAAACTGGAAAACGCGCAGGCACAGATCGATAGTGGGAAAGTGCAGTTGGAGAACTCCAAAGCGGAGGTTGCCGCAACAGAGCAGACCTTGGCACAGAAGCAGACAGAAGTTCAGAACGGAACAGCGGCGCTTGATCAGGGAATTGTGCAGTTGAATCAGCAGATTGAACAATTAAATGCGGTGAAAGCGCAGTATGAGGCTTTGAAAGAAAGCGGAATGACAGACGAAGAAACGCTTGCGGCGTTGGAGCAGATGAGCATGCAGATCCAGATCGGAGACGCAGCTGTGGTCGAGGCACAGGCGCAGATCGATCAGACGAGAGCTCAGCTTCAATATGCGCAAGGGCAGATTGATAACGGGTATGCACAGCTTGAGGCGGCAAGGCAGCAGATCGCAGGCGCGGAAGCCGGGATCATATCCGGCGAGCAGGAGATTGCTTCCGGATGGGAAGAGTATTATGCAGGTGAAGCAGAGGCAAACGCCGAGATCGCCGAAGGCGAGCAAAAGATAGCGGAAGCGCAGGCAGAGCTGGCTGATGCGAAAGCGGAAGTTGCAGAACTGGAAAAGCCGAAATGGTACATTTATGACCGAAATGACCTTCCGGATTATTCGGGATACGGTGATAATGCGGACCGAATGAAAGCGATCGGCGAAGTGTTCCCGGTGATAATTTTTCCTAGTGGCGGCACTGATCAGTCTTACGACGATGACCCGTATGGTAGAAGAGCAGAGGACTCAGATCGGAACATTAAAAGCGCTTGGATACGCGAGACATTCGATAGCAGGGAAATATTTGGGATATGCGTTTCTGGCGACCCTTCTTGGAAGCGCGGCCGGTATTTTTACCGGGGAGAAGATATTTCCGTATATTATCATCAATGCATACGGGATAATGTATAAACACATGAATGAACTGCTCATACCGTATAATGTGATGTACGGGATAGGAGCGGCGGGAACGGCGCTGTTTTGTACATTGGCGGCGACGATACTGGCATGTTATAAGGAACTGCGCGAACAGGCGGCCCAACTGATGCGTCCGCCGACGCCGAAGCAGGGTCAGAGAGTCGTTTTTGAGAAGATTACATTTTTGTGGAAGCGGCTGAATTTTTCCTGGAAAGCAAGCGTGCGTAATCTTGTCAGATATAAGAAACGGTTTTTTGATGACGATTTTCGGCATCGGAGGATGTATGGGACTGATGATCGTAGGGTTCGGTTTGAAAGATTCGATCTTTGCGGTTGTCGATATTCAGTACGGCGAGATTCAGCGATATGACGGAACGGTCATTATGGCGGAAGGCGCTTCGGAAAAAGAAAAAGGTGAAGTCGCGCAGATGCTTGGAAAAGAAACAGAAGTAGACGATGCGATGGAAGGCATACTGACTCAGATTACAATCGGAAACGGAAGTAAATGGCACGATGTCTATCTGGATGTGCCGAAAGATAAAAAGCAATTCCCGGAGTTTGTGACTTTGAAAGAAAGGACGACGGATAGAAGATATTCTCTGGATGAAAAAGAAGTTGTTTTGACAGAAAAAATCGCGAAGGAACTGGAAGTACAGGCAGGAGACATGATTACGATCCGTGATGAAGAGAAAGGAGATCTCAAGGTCAAGATCAAAGCTGTCTGCGAAAATTATATGGGACATTACCTGTACATGACGGCAGATGCGTATGAGGCTGTTTATAACGAAAAACCGGAGTACAATGCCGTTTTCTATAAGACGGTTTCAGGAACGACAAAAGAAGCGCAAAGTGTCGGCGAAGATATTCTTCAGCTTCCGGGAGCGTTGAGTGTGAGCTATACGACTGATTTGAAACAACAGGTAGACGATATGTTGGGAGCGCTTGACATTGTGATCGTTGTTCTGACAATATCGGCAGGAATGCTGGCATTTGTCGTTTTGTATAATCTGAACAACATTAATATTACAGAGCGAAAGAGAGAACTGGCAACGCTGAAAGTTTTAGGATTTTATCCGAATGAAGTTTCGGCGTATGTATATCGGGAAAATATCGTACTTACGGTTTTAGGCGCTCTTTTCGGCGTCGCTCTCGGAAAGATACTTCATCGCTTTATCATTGTCACTGTCGAGATAGATACGGTTATGTTTGGCAGAAATATCGATATGAGCAGTTTTGTATACAGTTTCTTTTGACGGTTGCGTTCTCTATGATCGTAAACGGAGCGATGTACTTTTAAACTTAAAAAGATCAATATGGTCGAATCACTGAAAAGTGTGGAATAAAACCTAAAAAGCATTTTGTCAAGGCTGTGCGTTGAAGCGATTCCGGATCGTCCTCACCGCGCAGCTTTATATTATCGGCAATGAGCGGTCTGTTAAGGCAGCGTTAAGAAAGTGTTAAGAAAATGTAGGGAAAGGGTAAAATGGAATTGACATACCGGTTGGCGGATGTTAATTTAAAAAAGCGCGTCGAAGCAGACGTGTGTATAAAGAAAAACAGAATATAGAAAAAATAAGACGATTTACAAAAGGAGAAAAATGGAATGGGAATAACAGACGTACTTGCTTTGCTCGGCGGTCTTGCATTGTTTTTATACGGAATGCAGATGATGAGCACGGGATTGGAAGCAGCAGCCGGCAACCGGATGAAGTCGATCCTTGAAAAACTGACATCGAACCGTGTAAAAGGTGTGCTTTTCGGAGCAGCCATCACAGCGGTCATTCAGTCGTCTTCTGCAACGACGGTCATGGTAGTAGGGTTTGTAAATTCAGGATTGATGACATTAAAACAGGCGGTATGGGTGATCATGGGAGCCAATATCGGAACGACGATTACAGGTCAGCTCATTGCTCTTGATATCGGAGCGATCGCTCCGCTTTTTGCGATCGCAGGCGTAGGAGCGATCATGTTTATCAAAAGTGAAAAGGTACATCATATCAGCAGTATTTTTGCCGGACTTGGTATTCTTTTTATGGGAATGGATATGATGGGGGCGGCAATGTCGCCTTTGAAAGAGTCGGAAGCGTTTATCAGTCTGATGACGAAGTTCGACAATCCGCTTCTCGGTATTTTGGTAGGCGCGCTTTTTACGGCAGTGATCCAGTCATCTTCTGCATCGGTCGGTATTTTGCAGGCGCTTGCGTCTACCGGTATGATCCCGCTCTCAAGCGCGGTGTTCGTTTTGTTCGGACAAAACATCGGAACATGTATCACGGCAGTTTTGGCATCGATCGGAATGAAGGTAAATGCAAAGCGTACGACGGTTATCCATCTGTTATTTAATATAATCGGCACGGTATTATTTACGGTGATCTGTCTTGTGACGCCGTATGTGACATGGATCGAAGCGATGACGCCCGGAGATCCGGTGGCGCAGATCGCAAATGCCCATACAGTCTTTAATATCGTGACGACACTGCTGCTTCTTCCGTTTGGAACACATATGGCGAATATAGCGGTTCGCATTCTTCCGGACAGCAAAAAGGCAGACGATGAAGACCTTCGCCTGAAATATATCCGTCCGTTTGAATCTTCCTATGCGATCGGACACAGCGCGGTGGCAGTGTCACAGGTTCGTGATGAAGTTAACAGAATGAGAGATATGGTGGCGAAAAATATAAGCGACTCGTTTGACTCGCTTGTTCAATATGATGAGAAACTTCGCAAAAAAGTGTCTGAGAGAGAAGAATATATTGATTTCCTCAATAAAGGCATATCCGAATATATCGTTTCACTTATGGCAAGCGAGATGAATATGTCAGATTCGAGAAAGATCAACGGATATTATGCGATTATAAGCAATCTGGAACGGATCGGAGATCATGCTGTCAATCTTGCGGAATATGGCGACGATATGAGAAAATGGGAGATTGATTTTTCGGATACGGTTAAAGAAGAACTCAATGAGATGAAAGCGCAGTGTATTGCGGCGCTTGATAATCTGAAAGAAGTAACTTCCGAAAATGTAGAACGGATACTAAGTCAGGCAGTTATCATAGAGCAGAAAACGGACGATATGCGGGATAAGTATTTTAAAAAGCAGATGCAGCGTCTGCAAAAAAGGAAAATGTAAGCCGCAAAGCGGTATCGTCTTTTCTGAAATACTGACAGATTTTGAAAGAATGGGCGATCACGCATTGAATATCGCACAGCAGTACAGAGAAATGGAATAGAATAGAAGAGAAGACATCTCACAGGAAGTGGGGTGTCTTTTTTCATATGTGAAAATCATCTGTTATAAAAATTGTCTCATATTTTCAACCGATTTTCTTGATTCCGGCAAAAATCAGATTATATAATCGGTTGTAAAAGTGATACAAATATTGACGAAAAATGACAGGTGATGCAAAGTGAAGCGAAAAATGAGATCAGAGAAGATGCAGGGGTACGGCAGGAAAATTTCCGGCGTTGATTTTTTAGCGCGGCGGCAGTTTTGTGTATTGTGATATGGGTGATGCGTCACGCGCAGATGCAGGAGGGTAACGAACCGGATGTTGTGGCGAGCCGATGTGAAAATAATGTGTATGATCTGACCGTTGCGGCGAATTGTGATGCAATCAAAGATACAGAAGCATTTGCGGAAAAAGTTGTTCAAAAATACGAAGAAAACTCATTTCGCACAACGAAGTTTTCGGTAGATTTAGGAGAAGATATTGATTTGGTTCGCTTTCATGTTTATTTAAGAAGGGAAGAGATAGGGGAAAAAGAAGAATTGTTTCAGATTCGCTATCAAGACGGAGATATAATACTGGACGGAATCAACGGAAAGAGGTAAAATCATATTATGAATTTAAACAGGACGTTTCCGCAGAGCAAATAGCCGGACAGGATCTGTAAGAACACGGCGCGTCTGATATGCGGGAATAGTGAGGAGGTTAGTATGGGAAGTATATGGCATGATATCAGTGAGGAAAGGATTTTTCCGACAGATTTTATCTCGGTGATCGAGATTTCAAAAGGAAGCAAGAAAAAATACGAATTAGATAAAGAAACAGGGTATATCATCCTTGACCGAATCTTGTATACGTCAACGCATTATCCGATGAATTACGGATTTATCCCGAGAACCCTCGGAGACGACGGCGATCCGCTCGATGTGCTCGTGATGTGTTCAGAGCCGCTTGAGCCCTTGACTCTTGTAAGATGTTATCCGATCGGCGTTATGAAGATGACAGACGGAGGAGCGGGAGATGAGAAGATCATAGCGATTCCGTGGGCAGATCCTACATATGAGGCGTATACGGATATTTCCGAGCTTCCAAAACATATTTTTGAAGAGATCAAACATTTCTTTACCGTATACAAAGATCTGGAAGGTAAGAGAACGGCGGTGGACGAGTTTGAAGGCGCGCTTGGCGCAGTAAAGATCATCGAAGAATGCATCGACCGCTATAAAGAGAAATACGGTTCGGGCGAGTCTGATAAAACAACAGAATAATAAGAATAATAAGAAGAATAAAAAGATAGAGTAAGGCAGAACAATAAACGTAGTATCAAAGCACAGAGGCGTACGAAATGTAGGCCGGCTGAAAGGAGCTGAAGGCGATTATGGATAAACTCAGTGATAATTTGAAAAAGATCTTTCTGGCAGGGATCGGAGCAGTTGCCGTTACTGCCGAAAAGTCAAAGATCTTCTTGATGAAATGGTAGAAAAGGGAGAACTGACAGTAGAGCAGGGAAAAGTGCTGAATGAAGAGTTAAAGCACAATGTGAAAAAGACAGTAAAAGAGAAGGTGAATGCGCTGAAACCGGCATCGGCAGAGGAACTTTCGGATCTTCTTGATAAGATGACGCCGGAGCAGATTGCCGCTTTGAAAGAGCAGATCCTGAAAAAAGAAGAAGCGAGCGAAACTGCGCCGGATGAAGCATAATTATGAGCAGTATAGAACCGATGGAATATAATTCAAGGCTGAAGGAAATTGTGGCTGTGCTCCGCAAACATAGTATTACAAAGGGAGTGACGCCTTTAAAGCTTCGGGAAATCATAGAAGATCTCGGACCGACATTTATTAAACTCGGTCAGATCATGGCGATGCATTCTGATATTTTACCGAAGCGTTATTGCGATGAGCTGATGCAGCTTTGTTCAGATGTAAAACCGATGCCGTTTGAGGAAGTTTTATCGGTCATAGAAGAATCTTACGGGCGGTCGTGGAGAAGAGTTTTCTCCCATATAGATGAATCTTGTCAGGGGGCGGCGTCGATCGCGCAGGTGCATCGCGCCACGTTAAAAAGCGGAGAAGAAGTTGTCGTAAAAGTCCAGCGCAGGGGAATTTATGAAAAGATGGCAAGGGATATCGAGCTTCTTCGCAAAGCGATCAAATTAATGCCGCCTGTCAGTTTGAAAAAATATGGCTGATTTTGATCTCGTTTTAGACGAATTGTGGACTGTGACAAGAGACGAGATGAACTTTCTTACAGAAGCATCTAATATGGAAGAATTCGCAAGGAGAAACAAAGACGTTCATTTTGTCGGAACACCGAAATTATATCAGCAGTATACGACTGTCCATGTACTTGTTATGGAATACATCGATGGATGTGCGGTAGACGATAAGGAGCGGCTGAAGGAAGAGGGATATGACCTTAAGGAGATCGGCAGCAAACTTGTCGATAACTACATTAAACAGGTGATGGACGACGGAGTTTTTTCATGCAGATCCTCATTCGGGAAATGTAAAGATACGAGACGGCAAGATCGTATGGATCGATATGGGAATGATGGGGCGGCTTACGGAGCGTGACAGAGAGATGCTTGGCAAGGCAATCGAAGGGATCGCTTTAAACGATATCGGTTTGATCCGGCAGGCAGTGCTCGGTCTGGGAGAATTTAAAGAGCGTCCGGATCAGAGAAAATTATACGAAGGTATCGAAGGACTGATGTTGAAGTACGGTCATGAAGATATGGGCAAGATCAATGTCGGGGAAGTTACGGTTGATCTGATGGATGTGATGAAAGTCAATAAGATCAGAATGCCTCACGGGCTGACGCTTTTGGCGAGAGGCCTGACCCATATGGAAGGAGTTCTGGCAGCGATCGCGCCTGATATTAATATGGCGGAAATTGCCGCCGCCCGTATTTCGGGAGATTTTTTCCGTAATTTTGACTGGAAAAAAGAATTGAAAAGCAGCGGAAAAAGCGCAGTGAAATCGATGCGAAAGGCGTTGGATATCCCGTCGATGGTGTCTGATATGATGGCGGGATATTTAAAAGGACAGGCAAAGGTGAATCTTGATCTGCGGGCATCGGATGATCTTGCCTTTCTGCTGCGCAGACTTGTAAGAAACATTGTTATGGGTTTGTGGGTCATGGCGCTTCTGATCAGTTCAAGTATTATCTGTACGACAGATATGAGTCCGAAAATACTCGGCATTCCGGCGCTTGGGGCGATCGGATATATTCTTGCGTTTTTGATCGTACTATACGTATTTATCAAACATATTTTTTCGAGAAAATAAAATCAGGTACAAAGTAATGGAAAAAAACAGAAACGAAAACAACAGAAAAAATCCTCTGAATAAAAGTTTTGGGTATGCTTTTGAAGGAATCCGGACCGGAATCCGTAAAGAAAGAAATATGAAGATCCACTGTCTGGCAGTGATTGCGGTAACCGTTGCCGGAACTTTTCTTCATATTAAACCTGTCGAGTGGTGCATCTGTTTGCTGTTGTTTGGTCTGATCCTGTCGCTGGAGCTTGTGAATACGGCGTTGGAAGCGGTGGTAGATCTTGTGACTAAGGAGAAAAAACCATTGGCGAAGATCGCGAAAGATACAGCGGCAGGGGCGGTTCTTGTATCGGCGATCGCCGCAGCGATCATCGGATGCATTATTTTTGTTCCATATTTGTTAGAATTGATAAAATCAAAGAGATAGTGTATTATTATTGACAGACACTCAAAATGCATCAGGACAGACAAAGGTGAGAGAAGACAGGAAAGGAAAAGCTGAAAATGAGCGAGAAAGAAACAAAAGTGACAAAACAGGAGACATTGGCGGCTCTGCGCAATCCGGGTGAATTATATGTTATTATGTCGGCAGCGACAAAGATGCCGTTTGTAAAATGTGACGAGGAGACATTTGACGATGAGATCTTCCTTTATTATCAGATGGAAGATGCAAAAGACAAGGCGCGTAAGCTTCTTGATGAAAAATATGTAAGCGCTGTGGCAAAGCTTGCGAAAGAGCAGCTGCTTCCTTTTTTCACAAGTCTTTATATAATGGGAGTAAACGCACTGGCGGTCAACAGCGGAACAGATATGGAAATTACAGTTCAGCTTTCAGATCTGGTAACGAGAAATATACCGAAGGAACTTCCGGAAGGAAAGCAGATCGTGGAAAACCCGGCGCTCCATCTGACGGCGGCTTATTTTATGCAGGAACTTAGAAAACAGGAGCAGCCGCAGATGACGGAAGAATTAAAAGAACTTCAGGAAGAACTTTTGGCTCATTACGGAAAGGGAACGTTTTGATTCCTGTTGAAGAGAACGGTCAGATTCCGATACTGAAGCAAAAAGACGGTTCGCTGTATCAGCCTGTTTTTACGGATGTGCTGGAATTTCAGAAGTTCACGAAAGGAAGACCGGTCAGATCGGCAGTTGTTCCGGGGGAAAAGATCGCAGAATTGCTGATGGAAGATGTAAAAGGCGTTGTGCTGAATCCTCTCGGAGTGAATGTGCAGCTTCAGGTGGCACGAAGAAAGAGAGAGTAAATGGAAGAATTAGTAGTGTATTTGAGAAAAGAATATTTCAGGGCAGTCGATCTTACAGATAAGAGCGGACATATATTGGAGTTTAAATATATGCCGAAAACGGTCGACGTGTACGAGAAAGGATTGTCCGTATTTCATATGGAATACGTGATGGAAAACAGGACGAAAGTAAGAGTCATTGAATTTTACCTGACAGATTTCGGACTGCGTGGGAAAGGCTATGGAACGGCATGTATGAATGAGATCGTGACAGAGCTTGGCAAAAAAGGGATTACTTTAATCTATGCTCCGACAGGTTATGATCTTGCTCCGCTTGGTTATACAGGTCCGGCGCAGTACAAGGAACTGATGGCGGGATTTTATGAGAAAACAGGATTTACGACAAGCGGAGACGGAGATCTGATGATGAAGATCCTTGACTGAAAAAAGACGAATAAAGGGAGCGGCGGCATGTATAAAATACTGATTATTGAAGACGATTTGACAATGGCGCAGGCAATCCAAAAAGAGATGAAGATGTGGGGAAACGACGCGCAGTACGTTCAGGATTTTAAAAACGTACTTGAAACTTTTGCGGAATTTGACCCGCATCTTGTTCTTATGGACATTACTCTGACCAATTTTACAACGGGTACCACTGGTGCAGCGAGATTAGGAAAATATCGAACGTACCGGTAATTTTTATTTCTTCGGCGGCTGATAATATGAACATTATCATGGCTGTGAATATGGGAGGAGATGATTTTGTTCCGAAGCCGTTCGATCTCAGTGTGCTGACGGCGAAGGTCCAGGCGGTACTTCGCAGAACATACGACCTGTCCGGAAAAGTACCGGTTCTTGAGCATCAGGGAGCAATACTGAACTTGAATGACGCGTCGCTTACTTATAATGGGGAGAAGATCGATCTTACGAAAAATGAATTTCGTATTCTTCAGACACTGATGGAAAATAAAGGCCGTCTCGTAAGCAGAGATACTTTGATGACCCGGCTGTGGGAGACGGATAATTATATTGAAGAAAATACGTTGACGGTCAATATCGCCAGACTGCGCAGAAAACTGGACAAAGCGGGACTTACGGATTTTATTTCCACAAAAGTCGGAGAAGGTTATATTATCAGACAGGAACGGCAGGTGAGCGAATGAAACGATTTTTAGGCTATCTGTATGACTGCCGTTATATGTGGATTTGGTTTATTTTGAGCGGGGGCGCTTTCGTACTCTGTTTTGCGTTGTACGAAGTGGAGCTTAAAGCGGCGGTATATCCCGTGCTTTTAAGCGCGGTGTTTGGGATTCTGTTTTTCGTTTTAGGGTATCTGAGACGGGAGAAAAAGTACAAACGTCTTTTTCAGATCAGTGAGACCGGCGGTATCGTATCGGAAAGTCTGCCAAAACCGGACTGTATGACGGAAAGAGAATATCAGAAGATATTGCTTAGATCCGAAGAAGAGTACAGAAAGCAGAGGGAAGAATGGCAGGCAGCCAGAAAAGATATGAATGATTATTATGCGACATGGGTACATCAGATCAAAGCTCCGATCGCAGTGATGCGGGTTTTGCTTCAACAGGAAGATACTCCGATCAACAGAGAGCTTACAGGAGAATTGTTCCGGGTAGAACAGTATGTGGAAATGGCGCTTTGTTACGTGCGTTTAGGAGAAGGTGCGTCCGATCTTGTGATCAAAGAATATCCTCTGGATGATATGATCCGAAAAGCGATCCGAAAGTATGCGGGACAGTTGATCAGAAGGAAACTTAGGGTCATATACGAAGGAACGGATATCTGCGTTCTCACAGATGAAAAATGGCTTGTGTTTATTATTGAGCAGCTTTTGTCGAACGCAGTAAAATATACGGTAAGCGGAAATGTGACGATCACGGTAGACAGAGAGAAAAAGCAGCTTAGTATCAGCGATACGGGAATCGGTATTTCACCTGAAGATCTTCCCCGTATTTTTCGAAAAACGGTTATACCGGATATAACGGAAGGACTGGATAAAAAATCTACAGGAATAGGACTTTACCTTTGCCGGACGGCGGCGGATAAGCTGGGACATAAGCTGACGGCGCAGTCAACTGTAGGAAAGGGAAGCAGCTTTACGATCGATCTGTCGTCCTATCCGTTAGAAGTTGAATAAAGGCTGCATGGAAATGCCTTACAAATTTGTCACATAGGCGGGCCGGAATGTCACCAAATTCGATGTTGGCATTCCGGCTCTTTGTTATACTTTCACTATCAAGTGAAAAAGAGGAGGATGTATGAAATGGCAGTTTTAGATGTCAAAATTTGAAGAAAATATACAGACCGCGTTTCGGCGGCAATCAGGTGCAGGCATTATCCTGTGTAAACTTTTCTGTGGAAGAAGGAGAATATGTGGCGATCATGGGAGAGAGCGGCTCAGGTAAGACGACGCTTCTTAATATTATGGCGGCTTTGGATAAACCGACGGAAGGAACAGTCCTTCTTGACGGCAAACCGTTGTCTTCTATAAAAGACAAAGATATCGCACAGTTTCGGCGCGACAATCTTGGATTTGTTTTTACAGGAATTTAACTTGTTGGATACGTTTAATGTGAAGGACAATATCTTGCTCCCTCTTGTGTTGAAAGGTGAAAATTATAAGCATATGGATTCAAAGCTGCAGCCGATTGCAAAGGAACTTGGTATTTCGGCGCTTCTTGAAAAATATCCGTATGAAATTTCCGGAGGTCAGAAACAAAGAGCCGCTGTTGCAAGGGCGCTGATCACAGAACCGCGGCTGATCCTGGCAGATGAGCCGACAGGAGCGCTTGATTCTCGTTCAACAGACGAACTGCTCGGATTGTTTGCGCGGATCAACGCAGGAGGTCAGACGATCCTTATGGTAACTCATTCAGTGAAAGCGGCGAGCAAAGCCGGACGCGTTTGTTTATCCGTGACGGAGAAGTGTTCCATCAGGTATACAGAGGTCAGATGACGGACGAACAACTTTATCAGAAGATTTCGGATACGCTGACGATGCTTGCGACAGGTGGTGACAGACGATGGAAAAAAGGATTTTATATCAGGCTGGCAGGGGAAGGCATTTCAAAAAACAGAAAATTGTATTTTCCGTATATTTTGACATGTATCTGTATGATCATGATGTACTATATCGTTTCTTTTCTGTCGATAAGTAAAGAACTGGCGTCTATCCGGGCGGGGAAATGCTTCAGGGACTGCTCTCTATGGGAGTGTTTGTAGTTGCGGTATTCGCATTGATCTTTCTGTATTATACGAACTCGTTTCTTATAAGGAAAAGGAAGAAAGAACTTGGATTATATAATATTCTCGGGATGGGCAAACGTAATCTGGTAAGAATTCTTTTGTGGGAAAATATACTGACTGCCGTGATTTCTCTGGTTATCGGAATCGTGTTCGGAATTCTGTTCTCAAAACTTGCGGAACTTCTGGCAATTAAGCTTCTTGACGGGGCGACCGGATTCGGAGTTCATATAGAAATGAAGCCGATCCTTATGACAGTCGGTCTGTTTCTTGCGATCTTTCTGCTTATTATGATCCGCATGCTTGTGTCGGTATATAAACTTCGTCCGATTGAGATGCTCAGAAGTGAGAATGTCGGCGAAAAAAGCCGCCGAAGGCAAACTGGCTCTTTGCATTTGCGGGAGCGGTGATCCTTGCCGGAGCATATTATCTGGCTGTGAAGATCATCGATCCGACAACTGCGATGCTTGTATTCTTTCTCGCGGTTGTTATGGTGATCATTGCCACATACCTTCTGTTTATTGCAGGTTCGGTCGCTCTTTGCAAGCTGCTGCAAAAGAGCAAAAAGTATTATTATAAGACGAGACACTTTGTATCTTTGTCACAGATGGTTTACCGAATGAAGAGAAACGGAGCGGGTCTGGCGTCGATCTGTATTTTATCTACGATGGTGCTTGTGACGATCTCGTCTACGATGTGTATTTATGCAGATACGGAATCGTCGATCAGAAACCGTTATCCACATGACATCACGATCGAGTGGAGCGGGAAAACATCCCTTCCGCAAAATGAGGACGGAACAGATACAGAATTAAAAGACAGCGTAGTGCAGCGTTTGACGCCGGAGATGACCATGACGTATAAAGAGGCTGTGGAAAAAGGTGCTTGAATCTCATAAAGTAAAGGCTGAGAACTTGGAAAATTATAATCTTTACTCTCTTTCCGGAGTACAGTCAGACGATGTTTTAAGTATTGATTTTGAAAAGATGAAAGGGGAGATTTCCTCGATTAATGCAGGGATGTCAGGATCTGTGAAGACGATGTATTTTACAACAATGGATGATTACAACAAACTGAAAGGCACAGACAAGACTTTGGCTGAAGATGAGATGATGCTCTACTCATATAAAACAGATTATGAGTATGATTCCTTTACGATCGACGGCGTCGGAACATGGAAAGTAGAGACAATGAAAGAACCTCCGATAGGGGTAGGCAACGCCATGGCGAATATGCAGGGGTCATATCAGGTTGTTGTAAAAGATTTGTCTGTGATCGAAAAAATAGCGACTGCGTACGAAACGATCAATGCAAAACCTTTGCAGGACGGAACATTGTACCTGCTTTCCCTGAAAGAATGTTATGACTTTGATCTGAAATGTGATGAAGAAAAACAGATAGAGATTTACAAGGATATTTTGGAATCTTTTGAGCATATATCCGAAGCGGCAGATGAACAGGGCAATCGGATGGGAGATTCGCTGGCAAATTATTATGCGGACAGTAAAGCGTACGGTAAAGGAGATTTCATTGCGCTCAACGGCGGATTGTTTTTCCTCGGAGTGCTTCTCGGAGCGGTATTCCTGTTCGGTACTGTGCTGATTATGTACTACAAGCAGATTTCCGAAGGATATGAAGATCAGGATCGCTTTAATATTCTTATGAAAGTGGGAATGACAAAGAAAGAAGTGAAGCAGACGATCAACTCTCAGGTGCTTACTGTATTTTCATGCCTCTGATCATGGCGGGAATTCATCTTGCGTTTGCATTTCCGATGATTCAGAAAATACTGATGCTTATGTCAGGCGTGGAAGCGAAAGTATTTGTGATCGTGACGATCGGATGTTATCTCGTGTTTGCACTCTTCTATGTACTTGTTTATGTCGTAACGTCGAAAAAGCTATTATACGATCATAAGCAGTAAGGAAAATAGAAAAATCAATGAAATTTCTATTCATACCCGGGAAACAATGTTATACTTGAGTATATCAATACAGCGATCCGCAGAGAGGAGTGGCACATATGATGAAACACACGATTATCACGATCGGAAGGCAATTCGGAAGCGGCGGGCATGAAGTAGGAAATCGATTGGCAGAACGGCTTGACATTCCGCTTTACGATCATAATCTGATCCGCATGGCGGCGCAGGAGCTTCGGATCAGCAGTGAAGATGCGACGCAGGTAGACGAGACGATTCTCGGAAGATTTCTCACGGCATATATAGTCAGTACAGGAAACTATACTGCATTTATGAGCGGAGACGAGTCGGGAGAACCTCTAAGTGATCTCGTCTTTAACAGGCAGTCGGCGATCATAAGGAAACTTGCGGAGAAAGGTCCGGGAATTTTTGTCGGAAGATGTGCGGATTATATCCTCGGAGATTATTCAAACTGCATCAATACGTTTATTTATGCATATAAGGACGATCGTATCCGCAGAATCATGAAGCTTTATGAACTAAACGAAAAGCAGGCGGCAGATAAGATCAAAAGACAGACCGCGAAAGGAAGCTTTATTATGAGGCAAGGACCGGCCGCGAATGGGGTGGAATCGAGTCGAACAGCATGATGTTTAATACGAGTCTTTTAGGGATCGACGGAGCGGTGGATGCTCTCGAAGCTATTTACCGCAAATGGGATGCCGGGAGAGACGTCGAGTCATAAAATGCCGGCATATATGTAAAATGAATGACACGTCATGCAGGGGAGTTTTTATTTCGGAAGAAAAAGCCGGATAGATACAAAATAAAGCAGTTAAAAACCGGGTACGTGAAAAAAATCCGAGCGTACTCGTTTTTTCTTATTGATAATCCTATATTTTTTGTGGTATAATCCTTATTAATCATGATAAACAGAGAAGAGATCGTTTATCGGAACAATAAGAGAAATGAAAGGGAATGAGACATGAGTTTTATATCGTATTTGATTAATGGAATCAGTCTTGGAAGTGTCTATGCGATCATAGCGCTTGGGTATACGATGGTTTATGGGATTGCGAAGATGCTGAACTTCGCCCATGGCGACGTTATTATGATCGGTGCGTATATGGCGCTGATCACGATGATGAAGGCGGGGATGTCGCCGATCCTTGCGATCGTTGCCGCTGTAATCGTGTGTACGGTACTCGGAATCTTGATCGAACGTATCGCGTACAAACCGCTGCGTAACGCATCGTCTTCACTTGCCGTATTGATCACGGCGATCGGCGTAAGCTACCTTCTCCAGAATACGGCGCTTCTCGTATTCGGGGCGAACGCACAGACGTTTCCGTCGGTTATTAAGTGGAAAGGTTTGTCTTTGGCAGGCGGCAAGCTGAACATTTCAGGGGAGACGATCGTGACGATCGCGGCATGTGTAGTGATCATGATCGTACTGATGCTGTTCGTGCAGAAATCAAAGCCGGGTCAGGCAATGCGCGCTGTATCGGAAGATAAAGGCGCGGCTCAGCTTATGGGAATCAATGTAAACGGAACGATCGCTCTTACGTTTGCAATCGGGTCGGCGCTGGCGGCTGTTGCAGGTGTGCTTTTGTGTTCGGCATATCCGAGCCTGACGCCGTATACAGGAGCGATGCCGGGTATTAAGGCGTTCGTAGCGGCTGTATTTGGAGGAATAGGTTCGATACCGGGAGCGTTTATCGGAGGAATTCTGCTCGGTGTGATCGAGATTTTCGGAAAAGCATACATTTCGTCACAGATGGCGGATGCGATCGTATTCGCGGTACTTATCATTGTGCTTCTTGTGAAACCTACAGGTTTGTTAGGTAAGGAAAATTCAAGAGAAAGTGTAGGTGATCAGAGCGATGGATAAATTAAAAAATATGTAAAAAAACTACGAAAAAATAATATCATCACATATGCTCTTGTTATCGCGGCATTTGTGATCATGCAGTCACTGATCAACGCCGGAAGTATTTCCAGCCTTCTTGAAGGATTGATGGTTCCGCTTTGTATTTATATTATTATGGCTGTGTCGCTGAACCTCGTAGTCGGCGTACTTGGAGAATTGAGCCTCGGACATGCGGGCTTTATGTGTGTCGGCGCGTTTGCAAGTGCATTCTTTTCAAAATGCATGAGAGATACGATCGAATCGGCTTCACTGCGCTTCTTTCTGGCTCTTTTGATCGGAATTGCGGCTGCTGCGATCTTCGGCATTCTGATCGGAATTCCGGTTCTGCGTCTGAAAGGCGACTATCTGGCGATCGTGACATTGGCATTCGGAGAGATCATTAAAAACCTCGTAAACGTATTGTATATAGGTAAAGATTCCAACGGTTTTCATTTTTCGACAAAAGATGTGATGGCGCTGAATATGGAACCGGACGGAAAGGTTATCATTAACGGTCCGCAGGGGATTACGGGAACGCCGAAAGATGCGACGTTTTTTATCGGATTTATACTGATTCTGATTACGTTGTTTATCGTGCTTAATCTGATCCATTCAAGAGACGGACGCGCGATCATGGCGATCCGTGACAACCGTATCGCGGCGGAATCAGTCGGTATTAATATTACAAAATATAAACTGATGGCGTTTACGATATCTGCGGCGATGGCAGGAGCGGCAGGCGTGCTTTACGCTCACAATCTGTCTACGCTGACGGCGAATACAAACAACTTCGGTTATAATATGTCGATCATGATCCTTGTCTTTGTCGTTTTGGGCGGTATCGGAAATATCAGAGGTTCGATCATAGCGGCAGTGATCCTGACACTTCTTCCGGAGATGCTCCGTGGATTGTCAGATTACCGTATGCTGATCTATGCGATCGTTCTCATTGTCATGATGCTCTTTAACTGGGCGCCGAAAGCGATACGAGTGGAGAGAAAAATATCTTTCTTTCGGAAAGAAGAAAAGGAGGCTGTTAAATAATGGCGTTACTGGAAGTTAAAAATCTCGGGATTTCATTTGGCGGTCTCCGTGCGGTAAACGGGTTTGACATTTCGATTGAAAAGAAGCTCTGTACGGACTGATCGGTCCGAACGGCGCGGGAAAGACGACTGTATTCAACCTTCTTACAGGAGTATATAAGCCGGACAGCGGAAAAGTGCTGCTGGACGGAACGGATATTACAGGGAAAAACACGATTGAGATCAATAAGGCGGGAATCGCCCGTACATTTCAGAATATCCGGCTGTTTAAGCAGTTAAGTGTTCTTGATAACGTGAAAGTAGGACTTCACAATAAACATCATTATTCTACTCTTTCGGGAGTCTTAAGACTTCCCGGTTACAGAAAAGTGGAAAAAGAGATGGATGAGCAGGCAATGGAACTTTTGAAAGTGTTCAATCTGGAAGATGTGGCGCATGTTGCCGCCTCTAATCTTCCGTACGGACAGCAAAGAAGGCTTGAGATCGCCAGAGCGATGGCGACAGAACCGAAGCTTTTGCTGCTCGACGAGCCCGCTGCGGGCATGAACCCGAACGAGACGGGGGAATTGATGGACATGATCCGTTTTGTGAGAGAAAAATTCCATATGACGATCCTTTTGATCGAACATGATATGAAACTGGTAAGCGGCATTTGCGAGAAGTTGACGGTGCTCAACTTCGGAGAGGTGCTCTGTGAAGGTAAAACGTCGGATGTTTTGAACGATCCGCAGGTTGTTACCGCATATCTTGGAGAATAGGGGGAATCGTTATGGCAATGCTCGAAGTAAAAGATTTACAAGTATATTATGGTATGATCCAGGCGATCAAAGGCATTTCTTTTGAAGTAAATCAAGGAGAGGTCATCGCTTTGATCGGAGCAAACGGCGCGGGAAAGACGACGACGCTGCATACAGTTACAGGTCTGATCTCCCCGAAGAGCGGACAGGTGCTGTTTGAAGGAAAAGATATTACAAAAAGCTCCGGCTCATAAGATCGTCTCTATGGGGATGGCGCATGTACCGGAAGGAAGAAGAGTGTTCGCAGAATTAAGCGTTTATGAGAATTTGAGAATGGGCGCTTATACACGAAAAGATAAGGCGGAGATTGAAGAAACATTAAAAAGGTGTCTATAAGCGTTTTCCGCGTTTGCAGGAACGTAAAAACCAGATGGCGGGAACATTAAGCGGCGGCGAACAGCAGATGCTCGCTATGGGGCGCGCGCTTATGTCCAAACCGAGGATTATTTTAATGGATGAACCGTCGATGGGACTTTCTCCGATCATGGTAAATGAAATCTTTGATATTATCCGTGCGGTGAGCGAAAGCGGAACGACAGTCCTTCTTGTAGAACAGAATGCGAAGAAAGCTCTTTCGATCGCCGACAGAGCATATGTGTTGGAGACAGGAAAGATCGTCCTTTCGGGAGATGCAAAAGAACTTCTGGAAGATGATTCGATTAAAAAAGGCTTATCTCGGAGAGTAAAGGAGGCGTGTTTTAATGAGAAATATCGTCATCACAATTTCAAGACAGTACGGAAGCGGAGGGAAAACGATCGGGGCGATGCTTGCAAAAGAACTTGGCATCAACTGCTACAGCAGAGAGATCCTTCGTATGGCTTCCGAGGACAGCGGAATCAATGAAAAACTGTTTGGTATGTCGGACGAAAAGGTGCGCAGGGCAGGATGGTTTAAGCTTTTGAGCCGTCCGTATGAGGGCGGATTGATCCCGCCGGAAGACAGAGAGTTTACTTCGGACGATAACCTGTTCAATTATCAGGCAAAGGTGATCAAAGAGCTTGCGGCAAAAGAGTCGTGCGTTATTGTCGGAAGATGCGCAGATTATGTTTTAAAAGATTATCCGAATGTAGTCAGCGTATTCGTGCATGCAGACAGAAAGTTCTGTCTGGATCGTTCAATGGAACGTCACAGCATGACGGAAAAAGAGATGCAGAAATATATTGAGAAAACAGATCAGTACAGAGGTGATTTTTACAGATACCATACAGGTCATGAATGGGTCGATGCAAGAAATTACGATCTGTGTCTGAACAGTGGAAAACTCGGATTTGAGAAATGCGTAGAAGAGATCAAAGCGTATATAAAAGTACGGTTTGGCGAAACCTTATAACTTAAAAGAATAGCTTCAAGAGACTCCTCAGGGTACTGGGGAGTCTTTTTGGAATGCAAGCCGTTCGCCGCCATTGTCTATATAGATGCGTCCGCAGTAAGTAAATCCGTTTTTCTTCAGCATATTCTGCATAACGATATTGTTTTCGTGCGTATCGATCTTTAAATTTCCACATTGTGAAAATGCCCAGTCAAGACAAAAAGAGGCTGCGCCCTTTACTTTGCCGGATGAAGTGATCCGGTGGACAACGCCGTAGGGAGCATCGTTTTTTCCATTGTCCGTCATAAATTTTCAGATAGGTCGGATCTATGCCGTCTTTATAGAAGAAAACGGCTTCGATAGTATCTTTTTTCGATGCAGACGTATAAATTCCCGAAGCGGATATCTGTTTCAATCATGTTTTGAGGAGGATACGTCGTCCCCCATTGGCCGGGGTTTCCGTGTTCGCGCATGAATGCGCGGGCGTTTTCATATAACTGCATAATAGAATGTAAATCTTGTTGTGTTGCTTTTCGGATACGCATAATAAAAGTCCTTTCTTTCTTATAAAAAGCGCTGACGCCTGCTTTGTATTTTATTATTCAAATATTCTCATGTTTTTGGCGCTTCTTGTTCAAGATGTTTTGT
>ENA-OPYU01000099-OPYU01000099.1-human-gut-metagenome-genome-assembly--contig:-NODE-99-length-31501-cov-5.846083_pt1 | contig 31501 bp, 21 predicted proteins | sample MGYA00242637_ERZ504482 | MGnify/ENA primary metagenome ERZ504482 (study PRJEB26092, sample SAMD00036237) | human gut metagenome | host: Homo sapiens | study: EMG produced TPA metagenomics assembly of... | reverse complement strand
AACACAGATAGATAAGCACTTAACAGGGGTTAACCGCAGAATCTGCCAAATTTGCATTCATTATCAATAGCTGACAGACAGCAAGATGACACAGGATACAACTTGCCTCATAGATAGTTATGTCTTGCAGGAAATACTTGCCTCCCGCTGGAATACATCCATATACACCCCTATAAAAGGGCATGTCCGTGACCGGTCTTTCTAACTTTACTTTTTCAACTGGTTCAATACCCTTCTCGCACTATCCGAAAGAACAACAACAGCTCCTGCCAAAATAGCAGTATCTTTAATAACCAGACGGCCGGCGCCCGTCAGCAGAGGGAACCCCTGTTCGCCACTTCCCAAATCGGGGACCCACACCTCAGGCGTTGTCACAAGGAAAGACAAAGTGCCCAGTGTCATGACAATAGCCAGTCCGGCCCCTACCAAACCGATTTTCGGAGAGAAGATACCTAAAAACGTCAAGATACCGATTCCCATAATCAAAATACCCAATCCATGAGAAAACCCATAAGTATTGTTCTCTTCATGCCACTGGTGCTTCGCTTCATCGAATTCGCCTTCTTTCAGCTTATATTCTTTATATTCAGGAGCGTCCTTGGTATAAAAGAAACTCATAAAGGGACTGTTCGCCACAAAAGGCACAATTCCTTCGGCTTCATAATTCCAGAATTTCAGACCGCCAATCCATACAAAAATTACAAGGATTGCCACACGGATAAGATTGATACCCAGTTTTTGGGCAGATGCTGCTATTGTTAAAAACGCAACAAACAGAGATTTTAATTTTGTCATCATTGCTTTCATTATTAAAAGATTTAACTTCCTGGTGCAAAGGTCGGCAGTTTTCCCTCTCCAGTAAATGGCAATTCCCCCATATAGGTTGGCAATTATTCCCGTTTCTCTCTTTTCCGGTATTCCGAAAGGCTCTCCTTGTTCATTTTCTTAAAGAACCGGCTAAATGTAGCCAAATCCTCAAATCCCAGAATCTCACTGATTTCCTTCGCACTCTTGCCCGTATAAAGCAACAGGCGCTTGGCTTCCGCATCCACGCGTTCATGAATGACACGCAAAGGAGAAGAAAGCCTGTAAAGGGAAAAGAGATTGGAAATGGTCTTGGGAGAACGACACAACATATCAGCATAATCCTGCACTTGCTTCTTCTCCTTAAAATGACTGTCAACCAGCACATAAAACTGACGAATCACATCAAACGTGTTCTCACGCCCCGGGTCTACATCAAACATTTCACGGGCTATGCGGGTACAAGTGATAATGAAACGTTTCAGAATAATACGCAACATTTCTTCCTGCAAGTTGTCTTGTATTTCACACTCCCCTCTGAAAATATCGACAATACTGTCAAGACGGGCCGACTGGGAAGGCGAAAGCTTCAAACGCATGACACGGGAAGAACCGTTAAACAGGAATCCGTTACAAGACACCTCGCTGTCATGCCCGTAAATACAATAAAAGTTACTATTGAATAGAAAAGTGAGGTATTCACCGTCCACTCCCCTTATCTGCACATGATGCAAAGGAGTGAGCGAAATCATTTCCTCTTTTTCCAGATGCATCACCACATGATCCACTTCCACATCCAGCGTTCCATGCCGCACCCATATAAATTTATAAAGACTCCCGTCACGTTGCAAAAAGGAGTTTTCATGGAAACAGGAAGTCATTGCTATATTTCCATTCAATTTAGTACTTAAGTGATATTCCATAACTACCTTAAAATAAGATGAGGGGATAAATATAAAGCTATTTCTTCAGATATAAAAGAGATAACGCAAAAGATATTTCTCATCCTCCCTCTTTTCCTGCCTTTCACCGGCATTTTAAATCATTGCCATATAAGTTGGCCAAAGTTCCCGTTTAAAATGTTCACACCTGGACATACAGGAAGTTCTCCACTTCAGTGCGTTTCTTTTAATATTTGTTAAACATTTATTTTTCTTCGTCCACTCCCTGATTTAATAGTACATTTGTTTCATCACAAGCATCAGAGCGATATATTTAAAGAAGAGTAGAAAACAATAATGGATAAAAATCGTAGGAGAATCCGTATAGGCTATATTCAATGGCTGCTGATATATACCTATATATGTACCATCTTCTCATTCACCTGTGAAGCTGCCAATGCACAGGATCGTACCGGGAACGAAGAATATGTGCTGATTTTAAACAGCTATAACGAATCTTCTCCATGGAGCAACAGCATTACCACCCCCATTGTCCATAAACTAGCCGGAACCAAAAATATAGACGCCTACATAGAACATCTGAATTTATTCATGGTAGGCGATTCTGCTAAAATAGAAAAGTTTTCAGAAACACTTTCCTCAAGATATGGCTCCACCCCTCCCCGTCTATTGGTATTTGTAGGAAGCATGAGTCTGATTTTCAGAGAAGAGATACAAGCTTTATGGGGTACCGTACCTACTATTGTCTGCGGGGCAGACCCCTATGTGTATCCTGAAATATTCTACAGGCAGAGAGATACAGTCACTCCCAAAGAAAAGACACACATGAGCGAACTGGCCCAAGAATACAATTTCACCTACATGCATACCCCTATCTATCTGGAAGAAAGTGTGGAACTGATGCTGCAAATGATTCCCGGCATGAAAAGACTCATCTTTTTGGGAGACGGGATTTATCCCAATCCCGAATATGACCAACGACTGCGGGAATTGATCCAAACAAAATATCCGCAACTAGAATATAAATACATCTCTTCACGCACCAATACTCTGCACCAGTTATATAATGCTGTACGTAAGGCAGACAAGACTACAGGCATTCTGGTATCCACTTGGTTCACCGAATCCTTCACCTCGGACAGCTTTCTGATAAACGCTTACAGAAGCATTTCCAGCATCTCCGCCCCTCTTTTCACCATCCGCTATGCAGGTATGGACGACGGAGGTATGGTAGGAGGATACATGTACAATGAACAAGCCTTCACCAAGCAATTATTGAAAACAATTGACGACATCCTCGGTGGAAAAAGAGCCAGTGACATTCCTTTCTATGAGCCTCAGGAAGCACACCCCACCTTCAACTATACCAGACTCATAAATAAAGGGCTCGACCCCAAGCGATGCCCCGATGACACCATTTTCTATGACAAGCCTGTCCACTTTCTGAACAAATACAAATGGTTTATCCTGATTGTGCTCATGGCCTTCGCACTGATGGCTGTAACACAACAAAAACGCATTCAGATGCTGAAAGTCCTGAGACGAGCCCAACAAAATGAAATAGAAACAAACGCACAATATATCAACCTGGTGGATAATATGCCGATTCTTTACATGAAGGAACAAGTAATATGGGATAAAGAAGGAAATATTATAGACAGCATTTATCAGGATGTCAACCGTTATTTCGAACGATGTTTTTTTAAAAAAATCCGATATAATAGGGAAAAGGGCCTCCGAAATCTTTCCCGAATCTTTACCGGAATTCACCCATTTCATGAGTATCACCTTGAAAGAAAAGAAATCGATCACATTCCCATATTATTTTAAAACCGTCAACACCTTCTATGATGTTGTCCTGAATTGCTCCACTGAACCGGATATGGTCGATGTGTTCTGCATGGACAGCACCGAGTTGCACAATGCACAGCAAATGCTAAGCGCCACGAACCATAAACTTTCCATGGCACTGGAAGTAGCCAACATTGTACCTTGGAAATGGAACTTGAAAGACCATACCATCTTGTGCGACCTTAACCGCCCCATTGCCATGGCAGCCATGCCGGGCAGCATCAGCGAAGATCAGTTGAGCGTATCGGACAAACAATATTTCGCCAAAATTATCAAAGAAGACCGTCCACACGTGATACAGGCCTACCGCGACCTGGCAGACGGAAAAATAGAGAAAGTGAAAGAAGAGTACCGTGTACTGGCCAATGATGGAAAACATTGGAAAATAGACTGGGTAGAAGCACAAGCAGCCGTAGAAACAAGAGACAAAAACGGAAAGCCGCTGACTTTAGTCGGTTCCTCACTGATTATCAACGAACGGAAAACAATGGAAAACGAACTGCTTTCAGCCAAGGACCGCGCGGAAGAATCCAACCGGCTGAAGTCCGCTTTCCTTGCCAATATGAGCCACGAAATACGCACTCCGCTAAATGCTATCATCGGTTTCTCAAACATCCTTGCTACTGCAGAAGAGGAACAGGAAAAACAGGAATATATCAATATCATTGAAAGTAACAATACGTTACTGCTGCAATTAATCAGCGACATACTGGACTTATCGAAAATAGAGGCCGGCACACTGGATTTCAGTTATTCCAACGTGGAACTGAATGATATCCTTTCCGAAATAGAAAGCGTGGTCCGTTACCGGACGGAAACCAGCGGCGTTCAACTGATTGCACACAAAGGACTCCCCTCTTGCCCCATAAAGACAGAAAAGAACCGCCTGATGCAAGTTTTGAATAATTTGCTGAACAACGCCAGCAAGTTTACCTCACAAGGAAGCATCACCTTCGGCTACGAACTATGCGGCAGAGAACTTTATTTCTATGTTAAAGATACCGGTTGCGGCATTCCAGCCGACAAAGTGAACTCCATATTCGGACGTTTCGTCAAACTGAACTCTTTTGTACAGGGTACAGGACTGGGATTATCCATTTGCCAGACGATTGTAGAGCACATGGGAGGACGCATCGGCGTAGAATCTGAAGAAGGAAAAGGATCCACTTTCTGGTTCACCATTCCCTACCAGCCCGCTGATGCGGATAACAAAAAGGAAGACAAACATCAGCCCATCTCCGTGCAGAAAGACAAGCTGACCATTCTAGTTGCCGAAGACAATGAGAGTAATTACCGGCTGTTCCAATCTATCTTGAAACGAGAATATAACCTGGTTCATGCTTGGGATGGAAAAGAGGCGGTCAATTTGTATAAACTCCATAATCCTCAGATAATTCTGATGGATATCAATATGCCGGTGATGGATGGCTATGAGGCCACCCGGGAAATACGAAAGCTATCCTTGGATGTGCCTATCATCGCCGTTACCGCTTTCGCCTATGCCAGTGATGAACAACGGGTTATGGAAAATGGCTTCGACGGCTATATGGCCAAGCCCATCAGCGCCCCACAACTGAGACAACAAATTGCTGCCATATTACAGAAACGCATTATCTTATTATAACCTCCGCTTTTTCCATTATACCCGGCTGAAATCCGATGTAGAAACCGGTTTGAATCCGCAACTATAAACAAGAAAACAACCGAAAACGCCACAAGGATGGGGAACTAAAGATGATTATAACATAAATGCAGAGTTAATTCATCGCTTCAGCTCCATTAAGTCCTTTTTTTCAGTACCATTAAAGCATTTCTTACGGTTACCTTTTACAGACTACGACAGTAGTCCGTATGTTTCACTACGGCAGACCGTACAGTCCACTGTAGCAGACTGTACGGTCCACTGCCGAAGACTATAGTAACAGTCCGCACAAAAAGACTTAACAGTCCGCATGACAAGGCCTGATATACCCGACAAAAAGTATTAATCCCCCATACCTAAAAAAACTCCCCCTTGCTCACCTTCACAGGCTATGCAAGAGGGAGATTCTACACTAACTCTTAACCTAATAAATAAACGACAAAATCATTCTTTATATCTTAAGGCTCCGGCTGGCAGTTTCTCACCTTTCTCACCAAAGCTCTTCAATGCGTTTTCCGATTCAATGGTTACTTTACTTTCATCCAGCATTCTCCGGTCAAGGCCGAACACGTCTATAAAGAAATCATAAACCGCATTCCGCTTGTTCGGACCGAAATCATGACGTTCTTGCGGCAAATGTACATTGCTCACCTTGTCCGTCGCACCATAAAAACCGTAGATGCGTTGCAAGTAAGGATATTCCAAACGAGGAACCGTGGCTGTCCAGTCTCCTCCGTCGGAAACCACCAGCATGGGACGCGGAGCAAACAGGGCGGCCAGTTCCGCATTGCAAGTTCCTCCACCTGCCAGCTGGATGGGCTTGCCACTTTCACACGGGCAACCGCCATCAAAGTGAGAAGCCAGACTGACCACAGGGGCAGCAGCTGTAAAACGGTCGTCCAAAACGGTAAGCAACACCGTCTGCGTTCCTCCGCCGGAACCACCGTTCACGCCGATGCGTGCAGGATCTATATCTTTACGGTTTGCCAGCATATCATCCAGTATCAGCAATCCGTTCATAGCCTGAATGGTGTGCGCATCACTGGTATGGTGCGCTTCCGCACCTACCTGCAAGGCGGATTCTCCCCAACCATACAAGTCATAATCCACACAAATAGCCCCCATACGCGCCAATGTAGCCATACGTTGCTGTTGGTCCTTCCGGTAACGTCCCTGTCCAAAATGGCCATTGGGGCAAATAATAAGTGCATGTTTACCTTTGGAACGCGGTGCATAAACCGAACCGCAAACATAAAGCCCCGGCAAGGTCTCCAATGCAAAATTCTGTACGGTATATCCATCGAATTTCCGTACTTTCGAGAGAATAGGCTTTGCATCCTTCACTGTTCCTTTCAGCATATCATCCAATCCCAGACGTTGGCGCACTTCCTTTCGGAGTATCTCCGTGCGCTGTTCCCACTGATCTTTATCAGTATACAAGCCACTAAGATATGACAACAATTTTTTCTCCATCAACATCCGTGCGGCGTGCATACTCGTATGGTTTCAACTTGTACACGGTATCACTTTGCTTCACGAATTTATAATCGAAAGGAGAAAGCACATTGGTCAAGGTTTCTTCCAATGAATAGGGACGGATACGGAAATCGGCATACGGAAGGATACGCCCCACCGTATCAATATCATACTTCAAGCGGACCTGGAAACGGGCGGTAACGTCATTCAACACATCGGATAACGGACGTGCGAACCGAGTTTCATAAGTTTGTGCAGACACAGCGGAAAAAGAGAGTGCCGCCATGCACAAAAGCATCTGATTTTTTCATCGGGCAGTCTATTTTATTTCTTTACCATCCACATACACATCATCCAGCACCAAGTCCTTACAATCTTCAAAGACACAGCGTTGCTTGGCATTCTGAATATACACATCACGCATCACAATACCGGTAATAGGCGCTTCGGGCAGGCCCACCACCATAATGGGGGTATTCACATCACGGACCGTCACACCCGAAACATAGATGTTACGAAATTCCGGAGTTCGGTCACTCTTCGGTTCGGCAGGCATCTTGCTATATTTCAGATTGAGAACAATAGCTTCTTTCTTGATATTACTCATCACAATATTGCTTACACGGATATCCTCCACAATGCCTCCGCGGCCACGAGTGGATTTCAGACGAATCCCTCGGTCTGTACCATCAAAGACACAATTGCTGATGGTCACTTTCTTCACTCCCCCACTCATCTCGCTGCCGATAACCACACCACCGTGTCCACTCAACATGGTGCAATTGGTAATGGTGATATTCTCGCAAGGGACACCCAGTTTACGCGCTTGCAAGTCACGTCCGGATTTGATGGTGATGCAGTCATCGCCTACCGAAATGTGGCAGTCACTGATGTGTACATTCTTACAAGACTCGGGGTTGATGCCATCCGTGTTGGGGGAAGGCACATTGTGGATGGTAATGCCTTTAATGGTCACATTGTCGCAAAATTCAGGATTTACAGTCCAGAAGGGAGAGTTGATAATCTTCACGCCCTCTACCCGTACATTCTTACAACGGATGGGATGTATGAAAGGAGGACGGAAAAAGCGACGGTCCAGTGTGCCATGCCAGTCTTCATTGGTTTCAGCATAAAGGGCTTTCAGGTCGTTTTCCTTCTCGAACATGGGCTGGTACTTGTTGATGTTTCTCTTGCCGTTATCTCTAAGGTCTACCAGTACACGGAAAAATTCAGTCCACCATGCCTTACCCTGTCCATCCAGAGTTCCTTCTCCCTTGATGGTAATATTTTCTGCATCCACGGCGTAAATCAACGGTTGGAAACTTTTCATCATGATTCCCTCATGACGCACTTCCACATAAGGGAGGAAGTCGTCAAAGTTCTCCGAGAATTTCAAGGTGGCTCCTGCTTCCAATTCTAATGTAATATTACTTTTCATGTGGATGGAACCGGTGAGATAAGTTCCTGCGGGGAAAAAGAGTGTTCCGCCACCATTGGCATTCAAGCGGTCGATGGTAGAATTAATCAATGCCGTGTTTAATTTCCGGCCTTGTATATCGGCACCGGCTTGCTGCATATCCACACGCTCGGCATGCAGAAAAGACAAACTGCAAACACATAACAACAGACTTAAAAAGGTACGTTTATTCATATCGTTCATTAATTGATTTTAGTTTTACCAAACACCCCCAGGGGGCTTTTCCTATGAAAGCTGCGTTTATTTCTTAAAAGAATAAGTTCCGCTTTCCACTATCTTCGGCTCTTTCTCATTGGGAAGGAATACGCGTGCCGTACACCCTACAGGTATCGTTACTTTCAATGCAAAGACTCCATTCTCGCGTGTCCAGTCTACTGCAACCTTTCCATAGAGAGTTTCAGTCGAAGCCCGGACGTATGTCAAATCGCCTACCGGACGGGGACGTATTTCTATTTCCTTCATTCCCGGTTTTCCCTCAACGGTGCGGATACCCGCCAGCGAGTTGAAAAACCATTCATCAATCTGTCCCATCATAAAGTGATTCCACGAAGAACCTTGTCGCGGATCCCATTGCTCGGTCAGCGTGGTAGCTCCAAATTTCAGTTGGAAACCATACCCCGGGGCCTCTTCATGGTTATGCATGGTGTACATCAGCTCATTCAGTCCGTTACGGGCTAGTGTCTGGAACAAATAACGATTTCCCACATCACCAGTAGTCAGCCGGTTACCATGACGTTTTATATCCGCTACCAAGTTATCAAGTACCGCCTGTTTATCTTCGGCAGGAACCATTCCGAGAAACAACGGCAGGGCATTACTGCACTGACTTCCCGTACCATACTGACGAGTATCCTTATGATAAAACTCCCGATGGAATGCTTTATTAATTTCTTCACCCAAATGAGTGTAATATGCTACATCATACCTATTATCCAGCATACGTGCCGCCTCCACCAAATAGCGAACAACCATATAATAATGGGCGGTAGCCACTAAAGGAACAGGCGTATTACGAGAAAATCCGGCCCGGAAATCTCCATAATCATACCAATCACCCAGTCCGAAAGAAACGATTCCATCATTGGCACGGGTAGTCATATAATCAATGTAACGACGCATTCCGTTATAGTATTTTCTAATCAATGAATCATCCCCATACGTCTCATAATACATGAAAGGCAATACCACAAAGGTACATCCCCATTCGGGAGATTCGGCAAAAGCATCCATACCGAGACCCTCGAACACCACATATTCCGGAGCAGTGGTAGGAACCGCGCCATTGGCATGCTGTGCATCGGCTATGTTCTGAAGAGTCTGAGGAACAAAGCCTGTCAAATCATAATTGTAAAGCAAACCGGGACCACACAAATGATCTTGTTCCAACCAACCCAGTTTCTCGCGATGAGGACAATCGGTAAACACGGACTGCATATTGCTTCGCACCGCCTTCTCTATCAGCCGATGGGCCTCATTGAATATACGATTGGAACATTGGAATGTGGATACCTTAGGAGCCGAATTATAAACAAAGCACGATTGTATCTTCTGAATCACCGGAAGATGCAAGGTGTTTTTTTGCCCTTTCAGCACAGCGCCTTCCACCTGAATATACCGGAAACCATAATAAGAAAAACGAGGATGCCAAGTTTCCACTCCTTCCCCTTTCAGGATATATTCATAATAATGTTGTCTGCCGGTCTGACGCTGATTGCAAGCTCCTTCGTCCGTCAGGGATTCGGATACAAGCAGAGTTATTTTCTGCCCTTTCTTTCCACGGACGGTAATTTCGGGGAAACCGGCCAGGTTCTGTCCCATATCCAGCACAAAGGCAGACGGATCTACTGTCCGTTTGGTTGACTTGCAGGCAGCTGTTATCTGTTCAGCGGTGAGCTTGGTCACTTCCCGGATATCATAACGCTCCATAATCTTCACCGGTTGCGCTATCTGCGGACGAAGCACCCCTTTGGGGGCTTCCTGAATCACGACAGGACGCCAATCCTGCTCTTTAAAACCGAACATGTTCCAGCCTTTCTGCTCACGGCGGGCGTCATAATCTTCTCCGCCATAGATGCAATTGAACAGTACGGGACTGAAATCGTACTTCCAGTCCTTTCCGGAAACAATCGTTTCACTGGTTCCGTCTTCATAGTTCACCACCATCCGGAAACGAAGCGTGGGAGCGCCGAAACTGATTTGCAGTTTACGATAGCGGCCGCCTTGCACATTGTAAAATCCATTTCCCAGCAGGACTCCGATAGCGTTACCGCCTTTCTTCACTTGCGAGGTGACATCATAAGTATTATAATAGACACTTTTGTCATAGTCGCTCCAAAGGGGGGCAAATTCGCTGTCTCCCACTTTTTCTCCATTCAGCGAAAATTCATAAAAGCCCAAGCCACATACATACGCTGTGGCGTCTTTCACTTTCTTTGCCACATGGAACTCGCGACGCAGATAAATACTTTTCTTTGCCAAAGTATCCACAGCAGCCCAGGCGGCCTTTGCCTCAGGCTTTTTCAGTTCACTGCCATGATATTTCCGGCCTTCGGGTATGCGGGCATCCTTACGGGTAATGGCCCCAATCCATTCACTGCCGGCGAAAGCTGCTTCGGAAGTCAGGATACTGAAATCAGAAGGCGCACTCCATGCCGAAGGCGTATCAGCCTCATCCCAGACACGGACACGCCAAGTATAATGCCTGTCCTTCTCCAAGGCCGCATCCGCACAGGAAACCAACTGGCTTCGAGCGGATTTTACTTTGCCGCTGTTCCAGACTACTTTTCCTGCCCATACATCCCGAACCTCTATCTCATAAGCAGTCTGCCGCGTGCCATTTTCCGGCGAACTCATCTGCCATCCCAAACGAGGGGCATCAGAGATGGTCACTCTTCCTTCGCGCATCTCACACGTCAGGCGGGTAATAGTTATGTCTTTCGCCTGCACGGAGAAAGACATAACTAACAAAGCGGCTATTAAGAATTTTCTGTAATTCATTTTTCTTTCAACAGTCTATTTATTATCTTAAGACATCCCCTTTATTCAAAATTATAGCACATTCTCACAAAGAACACGGGTCAATGTATCGGCATGTCCTACTTCCTTTCCATCCACATAGATATGCAGACCTTTTCCACGCTGGTAACGGCTGCCGTCCTTATCCCACAAAATAGTGAGGTTACGGCCATGATACAACACATTATCCAAACAGAAATAATCCCATTTTCCTTCGGGAATCAACGGATTCACCTCCACTGTGTTATCCATGCGCGGACGGAGTCCTATCAAACCGGTAATCATCAAATCATTAAAAGTAGAATGATTGTAATAACGGCTGCGTTCCTGATCCCCTTTCAACCAATAACCGGTTACCTCATCCAGATACTCGCCGATGTAGGGACGCCCACGATGATGTTGCGACTCCACATAGCGTTCCATTTGATGGAAATACACGCTGTCTGTCAATACAGTCTGAGGATAATTATTCATGAAATTGGCCATTGCAGTCAAAGTCTGTGCAGATGCAAACGGCCAGATAGCCCCATCCCATTCACACTTACCTACGCCATGCGTACGGAACTCAGGATGACGACGCTCGGCAGTGGTAAGTCCGTAAGGTGCGGAAAAACCTTTCTCGTCCATCACTTCCTTCCATGCCACATCGTATTGGGAAGAAGCATCCGGCAAATTGAAATACCAAGGGATATAGCCGATAGCCTCGCGTACCTCGGCGGACGCATCTCCACGCATCGTTTCAAAGAAATGGTGGTCTGTGTTCCACAACTTATCCTGTACCAACGTTTTAATGGAGTCGGCTTTCAATCCATATTTCATGGCCATGCCCTCATCTCCTGTCATGATGCCGATAAGAGAGAGCGCTTTGGCGTTGCCATACATATAACTGTTGATAGTAGGACGGGCATATTGCTTACGACGACCTCCACTGATAGATTCCTCCATGCCATCCTGCACATCTCCCTGCCAGTAAAGTCCATTGGACAGGCGGTTTGTCTTTTCCCAACGGGCATATTCCGCTTCCAAATCCTTTACCATATCCAACAAGAATTCCTTGTTTCCATCGACCATGTAACGTCCCAGTACCGCATCCGCATTCCACGAGCTGAACTTGGTCATTTTGGCCATCGGGCCTCCTTCGTTACCCCGATACCAAGTATGGATAATCTGATTCAAGTATTCCGGGTTACGCAACCAGCGGCTCTCATAAATATGATGACCGATGGCACAAGCTATCAGATTGTATTTATCGGCATACGAACGGTTTACCAAGAATTCGGTCATACCATAGCCCACCGGAGTTTCCTTGATGTGTTTGCGCAGCGTCCACCAACGATAATAATACATTTCCTCAAAGTTCTTTTGAGAGCACTCGAAAAGAGGTATGTTTTCTTCCATCCATTGAGATGCGCGGGCATTGGGAACAGCCTGGGCTATATTCTCATCCTCCATGCTGTTGAAATAATCCACGTAGGGCTTGAAATCCTTATATTTCAAGAAAGCCGCACCGGCATCCTTATCAGCAGAAGTCGTCTTGAAATTGGCTATACGATAGGTGCACAAAGGTTCTTGCTCACCTGCATTCGGCAGAATGCCATACCAGTCTGCCGGGGTATCCACCGTAGGATAAGTCCGTTGCGCTCCGGTGCGGAACATCACTCTTTCAATGGCCGGAACGGGAGCAAAGAACATACGTTGTCCTGCTTTCTTTCCATCCACGTAAACGGTTACCATACGGTTAGCAACAGAAAGCTCCACTTCTACCTTATACGTCTTGCCCGGTTCATACTTCAACAAATTACCAAACCGCGCACCTCCTTTGGCACGGAAAAGTCCGTCGGAAGTCAATTCCAAACGAGAACAGGCAATACCGTTTTCATCTAGGAATTCTATTTGCAAAAGGCCCTTATCGTTCTGCTCCGCCATCAGTTCGAAAGAAACTTTAAGCTCTTTTGTAGCAGGTATCTTACGCTCCACACGGGCATAATCGAACAAATCCTTATCTTGCAGCACCAACCATTTTCCATCCAATGATACGGGAGCCCACTGCAAAGAATACAAATTCCAGTCGGTCAGTTCATTCAAATCTTTATAGTTGGCAAAATTATCGTCAGCATGTGCACTGGCATGTGCGCGGACGGGCACAGGGATATGAGAAACCCACATGTCCTCCTTGTTCACACTGTAAGTCACCCACAAATCACCATCGGGAGGAGTTCCGTTACCTTCCTGAATACCCCGTACATACTGAGGCCCGAATGATTTATAATTACCTCCGTAACGCATCGGTGTAATTTCGCCATGCACCAAATTCAAGGTCGTATATTCCAGCCCGTCCTTACTGAGCGAGATAGCCAGCGGCCAACGGAACTCGGAAGGATTATACACCGTGGCGTATGTACCGTCACTCAAACGCTGCCCCCAAATCTTCGCATTACTGTTAACAAAGCCTTTCGCACGTTCCACCGGTTGCGCCCACGTATTTCCACCATCCTCGCTGATGGAAGTCAGGGCATGTTTCCACAAGCTTACCAAACGACCGTCGGGCAAAGTATAGTCACAATACGCTTTGTATTCTTTGTGTAAAGGAATCAACGGGTCATTACGATCAGCTTCCTCCACCCACTGCATACGGTAACGAGGATTGTCCAGAATCTCCTGACAGGCTTTTACAAATTCCTTGTCTTTGCTGCGTTTAAAATAAGGATAGGATGTATTCTTTTCATTAAACGCATGGTTATAGTAAATGAAATAAATGGGACCGAACGAACCGTCTTTCTTAATCTCGCGAACCACACGGCCTATTCCGTTCCCGTCATTCGGGTCATCTTTCTTGTCCAGAGCTACGCCATAGTTTCCCATAGCTATCAATCTGCCGCTTTTTGATACATAGAAGCCTACACGCTGATGCATGATGGCATCCAGATCTTTCGCCTTGTCTGTGCGTCCGGGCTTGGTATAGCCATCGGGAACCCGGTAGATAGGGAAAAGAGTCACCGGATTTGTCCAGTGGTATCCATCTTTTGAAGTCATCAGGAAAGTCTGTGAGGGAGGAATATGCTCGTCTGATGGATCGGAAAGATAATGCATATAGAATTGTCCGTTCCAATAAGCCAACATGGACTGATGATTGTATGTCCATCCATTGCCGTTATCGGGTGCAGGATGTTCCCGGTTGGCGCGCATCACCTGAATATTGTGTACTCCTACCACAGGTGATAATTGTCCGTCATGATAGGTAGGGTTAGACAGCTCTGTGCCTGTATAGTGTACTCTATCTTGAGCCGACACCGAAAGTGCCAGCGAACAGGCTGCTGCAAAGGTAAAAAGTTGTTTCAGTTCCATTTATTTACTTCTATGTTGTTTTTCCATCTATTAAAATGAGGTTTCTCTTCAGCTTGATTGGCCTGCAAACAAGCAAAGCTCTACAAAATTACGAAATTTCTTCGTTTCCCGATAAAAGCTCCGGGCTTTAAAAAAGACGAAAGCACAAAGCAAATGTACTCTATAAAATAATGCTATTTATTAAAAAACGTCTTTTTGTTAAGGAATTTGCATAAAAGAAGCATTTTTTACTATCTTAGCAGCATGAAGTTAACAGTTTGATAACTTTTCTACGAGAAATATGTTATTTATAGTATTCACTTTTTTAACAACCGTTTGCTTATGAAACAAAAGAATAAGATGTTATCCACCCATGGCATTAAAACACTATTCGAAACCCGATTAACCCAACTCACTTCATTGGCTTCAGAAAGCCAGGATGAAACAGCTTTCAAAAACAAGCTGAACGATTATCTATTATCTGGTCCTATTTACAATCCTGCTGCCGCAAGGCAAATTAAAAGACTGATAGATAACGATGGAAAAACCATTTACGAAGCCTCTACAGAACAGGAGATTAAAATAGAAACCATCTCACTGCTTTGGAAGTTTTTAACGAATAGTATCATCAATGAAGAGATTTCCGTTGATTTATGGATTGACCTGTATCACCAGTTTGACCGGCTTTATCACGAAGAGGAGGAACTACCTGATGAAAAACAAGTGCAACAATGGATGAAACGCTGGCCCAGCGGACTGAATGAGGATGTCCGGGCTATCCGCCGACAAAACAAAGAGCGTATTATCTCCCTTCTTATCCAGAAAATAGAAAACAGACACGCGCCCTCCAGCCGCTATCTTTTTTCCCGAAGGAAGCACGGAAGAGGACAAACGCCAGCTGGTCTGCCAATGGTGGAACGAAGCCCGTTTTCATCTGGCAATGGCCATAAAAAGCCCTACCGAACTGAACCGAATGCTAGGCAACTCCCTATCCGAAGAGACCTTGCAGCTTTATCACAAAGCACGCAAGAAAGGAATGCCTGTCTTTATCACCCCTTACTATCTGTCTTTGTTGAATCCTACGGGGAAAGGATATGATGATACAGCCATACGAAGCTATATTCTGTACTCTCCCCAACTGGTGGAAACATACGGTAACATCCACGCATGGGAAAAAGAAGATGCTGTGGAGGACGGAAAGCCTAACGCTGCAGGATGGCTGCTGCCGGACGGACACAACATTCACCGCCGTTATCCCGATGTGGCCATTCTTATCCCCGACTCGATGGGACGTGCATGCGGCGGCCTGTGTGCATCCTGCCAGCGCATGTACGACTTCCAAAGTGAACGTCTGAACTTCAACTTCGAGGAATTGAAACCGAAAGAGAGCTGGGACAAGAGGTTGAGAAAACTGATGGAATATTTCGAGAACGACACTCAGCTCAGGGATATCCTGATTACGGGAGGCGATGCATTGATGAGCCAGAACAAGACCTTGCGCAATATATTGGAAGCCGTCTACAAAATGGCTGTCCGCAAACGAAACGCAAACCTGCACCGCGCCGAAGGAGAGAAATATGCGGAACTGCAACGAGTACGCCTGGGCAGCCGGCTCCCGGTATATCTGCCCATGCGAATCAATGACGAACTATTGGATATCTTACGTGAGTTCAAAGAAAAGGCATCTGCCGTAGGGGTCAGACAATTTCTGATTCAAACGCATTTCCAGACTCCACTGGAAGTAACACCCGAAGCGCGTGAAGCTATCCGCAAGATACTGGCAGCCGGGTGGACTATCACCAACCAGCTAGTATATAATGTGGCGGCTTCCCGTCGCGGACATACCGCCAAGCTGCGCAAAGTATTGAACGGATTGGGTGTATTGTGTTACTACACTTTCTCGGTAAAAGGTTTTGAAGAGAACTATGCGGTATTCACACCGAACAGCCGTTCCTTACAGGAGAAAGAAGAGGAAAAAAGATGGGGAAAACTTTCCGCAGAGCAAGAAAAGGAGTTTTTGAACCTGTTGAGAAACAGTAAAGACCGTGCGGCAGCCGTACAGCGTTTCTGCACCTTCCATCAGATTCCTTTCGTAGCAACAGACCGCAGCGTACTGAACCTGCCGGGTATAGGCAAGAGCATGACTTTCGTAACTATCGGTATGACAAAAGAGGGAAAACGGATACTGGAATTTGACCATGACCCAACCCGCCAGCATAGTCCGATTATTCATCAGATGGAAAAAATATACATCAAGGAAAACAAGTCTATCTGGCAATATATGCTGCAATTGCAGGAAATGGGCGAGAAGAAAGAAGAATATGCCAGTCTGTGGAAATATATGGAAGGAGAAACAGAACACCGCTTCCCCTTATATAATTATCCCGATCCGGGATTCCGGATTACAGAAAAGTATAGTCACTTGTCAGTAGTTGGTAATAAATCAATCTGTTAATTTGTCAATGTGACAATGTGCTAATGTGCCATGCGGAACAAAGCGTACCCCATTGACATATTAGCACATTGACAAATCAGCAGATTATTCAATTCGTAATCTTGATCCCCACAAAATACGTTCTAGGCTGTGTAGGCCCATAGAAATAACCCGAGTCACGATAACCACCTTTGTCCAAATCCTTTTGGAAAGCATTAAAAATATTCTGTACTCCACCGTTTAACTGCAATTTGATATGGTCATTCAATACAAATGTGTAATTCAGTTTCACATTCAAATCAAAGAAATCAGGAGTATGCACCATTTCATCTTTAGCGATATATTGTCCTATATATTCCTCGGGCAACTCTGTCGGTGCGAAATGCGGCACATGCATCCGGCCTGTGTACACACCGGACAAGGAGCAGTCGAAATTCTTGAACGGAGCAGATGTCAATGTGAAATAACCGTAATAGTCAGGAGTACGGGGCATCCGCTTCACCGGCGCTACCTCAGGATTCTCACTCCATGCCTCCAGCTCGGTATATTCGCTGCGCTGCACCGTGAAGCCCACCTGTAAAGCCGCATCACGTCCATGTGCAATCTTTCCGTCCAGATTCACGCCATACACACGTGCCCCGTTACCGTTGCGACGCTCCTTCACCTTGTTACCGTTCTCGTCATGGCCCATATCCTCCAGAACAAACACGTCATCCAATCCGGTATAGAACCCTTCCAATAACAAATTGGTCTGGAAATGACCGATATTCGCCGTCCAGTCAATGGAGCCGCTGATGCTGTTGGAATGCTCCGGTTTCAGCCCTTCCGCCAACTTGATAAGCACGCCCTCACCTCCTACTGCGGTAACATGCAAATCCTCATCGTATGCCTGCGGCGCACGGAAACCGGTAGACCAGGTAATACGTGCCTGTAGTTTGTCACTCGGTTTGTAGAGCAGGTTCAGACGGGGGCTGAAGATAGGATTGTCAATCAGGTTATGGTCATCCAGACGGAACCCGGCCAGGAATACAAACTGATTCATTTTCCATTCGTTCTGCACAAAAGCGCTGGCAATACGCACATCCTGTTTCATATCACGGTGATAACCGGTCATAACATCGTGCAGGGAGTTGTTCTGATACTCCAACCCGGCGGTAAAAGTAGCAGGAGAGAATAAAACTTTCTCAAAATTACCCACATACATGCCACCTGCCACCCAAGTCAGGTCTTTCGTCTTTCCGTATGCATTCGCATCCTGTTGCGCACCATAATAACTGTTACGGTCGGTATGCTGGATGGAAGAATAGAAAGAAAGCTTATGCTTGTATTCTTTCCAAAACAGATCATAACTCAATCCGCCACTATTGATGACATGCTTGGTCTGTTCGGTGATATCCGTTTCGTGCGGCTGCAAATCAAATTTATTCCCTCCGCGACGGAACTCATTCGTGGTATGATATTCCAGACTGATACGGCTGAACTGCGTAGGACGGTAATAGGTACGCAGCCCGAACGTATTCATGTTCAGCTTTCCCAACTCCGAGAAACCGTCCCCGTCCGCATCATACGGATTACGGTTCCGATAAGACTGATACAAAGCGATGCCATATGTATTGTCTTTTGACACCAAAGAGGCGTTGGCTCCCATATACTGTTCCCACACCTTGCCGTTCATATTGGACATTGTTGAAGAAACTTGAAATGAATTGTTGATGGGGTCTTTCGTGATGATATTGATGGTTCCGCCCACTGCATTAGCACCAAACAAGGCCGACCCTCCTCCGCGGACAACCTCTACACGCTCTATCATATTCACCGGAATCTGCTCCAAGCCATATACACCGGACAGAGCACTGACTACCGGACGGCTATTGATAAGAATTTGCGAATAAGGTCCTTCCAGCCCATTGATACGTACTTGAGGGAAGCCGCAGTTCTGGCAGTTGTTCTCCACACGCAGCCCCGACTGGTAATTCAAGGATTTAGCCAAATCGGTAGAGTTCACCGATTCGAACAGCTTGGCATTCATCACATTGACTACCACCGGAGCCACCTTGCGACTTGTCTCATTGCGATTGGCCGATACAACCACCTCGTCCGTCATAATACTTTCATCACTCATCAAAAAATGAACATCTACCGTGAAGTCGTTACTGACGGTCACTTTCTTTTCCTGTGTCTCATAGCCCAGTAGCTGAACCCTCAATGTGTACTTTCCTGCCGGAACCTTCTTGAAACGGAACTCACCGTCCTCGTTACTCACCGTACCCTGCCCGGTTTCCACAATCAATATGGCAGCATACGGAAGGCTGTTCTCCGTGCCTTTTTCCACTACATGACCTGAAATCACATTGCCTTCCTTCACAGGATTTACATCTTCTGCATACACATTGATACCCGCACCCATCACCATGAGCACGAGTAACAGAATATATTGTTTCATCTATTTTTTTCTATTACTAAATGTTTCGGTTTATTCAATAAAGAATGTGTGTAGCCCTATGGCAAAAACACATTCCCATCTGTTAAAGGGATTGCCCGAATGTATTCCATCAACAGATATACCTTTGTTTCAGCAATGAAAAGGAGGAGCGCGCAAATGGATACATTGCGCGCAAAGCGCTTTCGCGCGGAAAGTATTTATCTTATATTCCAAAACATACAACAAAGGACGGAATACAGTCATCTCGGCCTGAACCTCGGCCTCCAAAGTATGAATAGTGCTCAGATGAGCAATAGAAATAACCTGTCCTGTGGTATGCGTATGGTGTTTGCCGGACGAAGGATGAGAGTGCACAATCATCACCCCGTTCACAATATGAACGTGGGTAAACAAGGTGATGCTTACCTGATACGTTAAAAACAGCGTCAGCAGTAATAACGGGGCTATTATGTACCTTCTCTTGCTCAACTATTATTTCTTTTCCTCGCCAAACAGCAATTGATAGTCATTTTTTTGCGGCAGGCACAGTCCATTCCTCCGGAATAAACTTCCACTGGTGCATGGCATGAGGATGCAGCACTTTTTCCTGCTCAATATATTGCATCAGATAATAACGCAAATCCTTATCGGTTGCAAAAATAATACGTTTTGCCAAATCTTCCTTGGAAATTCCTGCTCCAAGGGTCAATAAATCTCCGCCACCGTTCCCACGGTAAGAATTCAAAGCCACTTTATAAACCTTATCCATACTGAAGGGAGTCCCGTCCGACATGCTTTGAATCGTGATTTTCTCTCCTGCCGGCTTGGTCACGTCCACCGTATAATTAATACCTGCGGCAGAATCAAAGTTAAAGCTGAAATTCTTGAAATTAGCACGCTTTCCCTCCTCTACCGGCTCCTTGAAAAGCATCAGGTGGTCCTCGGGACTCTTCATCTGATTAGTCCAGATGGCGTATGCCATTTCCAGGAAATCTTTAATTTCCTTGCCCGAGAGTTCCATCACATACAGCATGTTCTCGTACTTGTACAAATTAAACATATCACTCACATAGATGTCTCCTTCTTTAATCTCTGCTCGGAAGGACAACGGAGCACAGAAGGACACTTCAGCACCCGAAATTTCCAATTGCAACTGATGAATCAGGTCTATGAAAGGAGAAGAACCGAAATAAGCATCCTTCGCTGTGATGGTACGTGAAATAGTACCGATTTTACGGGATACGAAGTCATTTACAGCCTTATATTGAGGAGCGAATTTATCCATAAACTCCTGGCTGACAGGATACTTGTTCATATCCGCCAATCTGCCCTCCACCGACTTCGCCACCACTTTCCCGTCTTTCTTTGTTACGGTCAGGGTCACATCCGAAACCACATTGGCATTGTTTGCCGGATCAATGACCAACACACTGTCTCCTGCCACATTCTGCACCTTTACACATTCCCTTGTATGGTCGTGCCCCATCAGCACCACATCAAAGCCCGGGACCCGTTTGGCAACATCCATAGAGGCATCTTCCACCACCTGTCCCAACACGTTGCCCGACTTTCCGGCATGAAACAATCCCACAATGACATCGGGGTTTCTCTTTTTCCTTTATAATCTTCACCCACTTACGTGCGCAGGGCTCCATTTCCTCAAAATGCAGGCCACTCCATAACTTCTCCGGCAACCATGAAGGAATGGCCGGAGTAATCATACCCAGAACCGCTATCCTCACTCCGTCACGCTCCAACACCTCGTAGGGTTTCAGATAAGGTTTTCCGGTGGCATTGTCTATAATGTTAGCCCCCAGTACCGGAAAATCGCACTGTTTTATCCAACGGTCGTACACCGCATGCCCGGTCTCTACGTCATGATTACCCATATTGCCTACCACACATCCCATATAATTCATCATATCCGCCGCCACATGGGTAGACACGGTATCCATAAAATTATAATAGTAAGCTGTAGGCTGACCTTGCAGGATATCCCCATTATCCATCAACAGGCAATTATCCCCATATTTCTCACGCTGCTCTTTCACAAAGGAATGAACACGGGCAAGACTTCCACTCCATTCTTTCCGTTCGATAAAGTTATACGGAAAGAAATTCCCGTGCACATCACTGGTTTCTATAATCTTGATAACCACTTCTTTCTGATTATTGGATGCAGACACCTGCATACCCGCCCACAACAGCAGGGCGCTGATACATATTCTATATTTCATATCTCTATTCTTTTTCTTTTTTAGTTAAAGGATGCGTGAATACAAACCGGGCGCCTTCGGTATAATCCTTGTCCACCCATATCTTACCTCCCAAATTCTCGACTATCAGCCTGCTGATGGCCAATCCCAGCCCCGTACCTTGGGAATATTCATTCAATTTCTCGAAACGTTCAAAAACCCTGTCGCTCTTATCGGACGGAATACCGCAACCGGTATCCGACACAGACAATTCCAACTGTTGATGCTGTTTGTCTATGGCAATCGCCAATTTAATAGAACCGGACGGGGTAAATTTAGCGGCATTGGACAACAAATTAATCAATACTTGCTTCAGGCGCTGGGCATCCGTCTTGATAACCAGCGAAGCTACAGGAGTTTCGAACAGAAACAAAGCGCTGGTCTTGCGTCCATACTCCGCTGTAGACAAAGCCGTCTGACACAACTCTACTACATCACATTCCTCCCATACGAATTTTATTTTTCCGGATTCCATGCGCGAGATGTCCAGAATATCATTTATGAGGTGCAACAACAAATCGGAATTCTTCTGAATGATATCACAATACTGCGCCTTCTCGGCAGGAGAGGAATCATCACTGACCAACACGCTGGAAAATCCCACAATAGCATTCAACGGAGTGCGTATCTCGTGGCTCATATTGGCCAGAAAAGCTGTCTTCAGCCTGTTGGATTCTTCCGCTTTCTCCTTGGCTACCAACAACTCCTCGCCAGACACTTCCAGATGATGTTTCAAGTGGTTGATACGGATAATATAATATATGGCTATCAAGAAACAGACTATCAGGAACATGAACGCCGAAACAACCCCTATGACCCAATATTTATACTGCTCATAAAGCGAAGGAGTCTTGTTCACCAACACCGCTCCCTGAGGAAGATTCAATGAATCCAATTTGAATTCATGCAAACGCTTTATATCAAAAGTATAGTTTCCGGGAATAGTCACCAAGTCCACCCCTTCTCTATCTCCTTTATCCAAAAAATCATAAGTAACCGCGCCTATATTCTTTCCTACCGCATGGTATTCGGGAGTATATCCTCCCAATGCCCAATGTCCCAATCCCACAGATGCGATAGTAAACACAGGCAGGGTAGGATTCGCATCACGCAGCATATAAGTCGTATTACCAATAACATAACTCTCCGTACAGTCCACACGCCATGTTCCCAACAATACACACGTATTTTGAGGCAATCTGCGCATCCTTTCACTCACTTCCATAAAGGTTTCCGTACGACCGTCCAGCCAAATCGTCTCTAAATCAGGGTACTTCTCCATCTCCTTTTTAACCAAGGCTTGCATAGACAGCCCGCCATAGGTATTATCCGATATAAATGCCACACGGCGCATATCAGGATAAAAGCGACGCATCAACTCTATGTTTTTATCGACATCATATTCATATACATAACCGGCAACAATATTATAATCGCCGAAATCCGTATAAATATTCTTACTTTCAGGTTCCCATACCCGTGTGTCGATACTATCATCAGGCAATACCAGTCCGTTGACACTGACCATACCACAGATGGACGGAGTCTTTTTAGCTATCTCCGTGTCTTGTGAAATATAAGCCGACCATGCCTCCTGCCCCAGCAATATAACCAGTGACGGACGGTTTTTTTCCTTTATACTTACCAAGGATGGAGGCCATACGCGATTTCCACAGATAAGCCTCGGACAAATTCTTGCAGTTCATACTCTCTATGATCGGAGTATACTTGCCGCCACGCTGTCGGTATTCATCCATAAAAGCAGACAGGTTGTCAGAAATACTACGAGTTTCGGGGTTATAAGAAGTGACAATAAGGATAGGCCCTTCCAGAGTTGTTTCCGCCTTCACAGGACACAGAGCAACCACAGGAAGCAGCAGGACTAATAGCATAAAAACCTGAATATGATTGCCAATCCCCTCATTTCCTTTAGAATAATTTCTAAAAATTCGCTGCAAAGATAATAAAATAAAAACAGAACACAACCAATTGGCATGTATTTTGTTTCCCTTAAAGCAGATGAAATTTAACAAATATATAATATGGCTTACATAGACTATTACAAAGTATTGGGAGTGGACAAAAGCGCCACCCAAGATGATATCAAGAAGGCTTTCCGTAAGCTGGCCCGCAAATACCATCCTGACCTGAATCCGAATGACCCTGGGGCCAAAGATAAGTTTCAGGAGATAAATGAAGCCAACGAAGTACTGAGTGACCCGGAAAAAACGTAAGAAATACGACGAATACGGTGAACACTGGAAACATGCCGACGAATTTGAAAAACAAAAGCAACAATATGGAGGAGCCGGTGGATTCGGAGGATTTGGTGGAGCCGGAAGCGGATTCGGTACGGACGGTAACGGCAGTTACTGGTATTCCGGCAATGGAGGAGAAGAATTCAGCGGTGCACATTTCGGTGGCAGCACAGGTGGCTTCTCTGATTTCTTTGAAGAACTGTTCGGACATCGTGGCGGTGCAAACGGCGGACGAAGTGCCGGATTCCGTGGACAGGACTATAATGCTGAATTACAACTTTCATTGCGTGAAGCCGCCGAAACACACAAACAAGTGCTTAATGTAAACGGAAAGAACATACGTATCACTGTTCCGGCAGGTATAGCCAACGGACAGACTATCAAATTGCGTGGTCATGGTGCACCGGGAGTAAACGGTGGTCCTGCAGGCGATCTGTACATCACCTTTGTCATTCCAGACGATCCTGTATTCAAACGTCTGGGGAATGATTTATATATCAATGCTCCGCTTAGCCTCTACACCGCCGTACTGGGTGGTGAAGAAACCGTGGACACACTGAACGGCAAGGTAAAACTGAAAGTAAAACCTGAAACCCAGAACGGAACCAAAGTCCGTTTGAAAGGCAAAGGCTTTCCTGTTTACAAGGAAGAAGGCAAATTTGGCGATCTGATAGTAACTTATAATGTCACCATTCCTAGCAACCTTACCGAACATCAGAAAGAGTTGTTCCGCCAATTAAAAGATAGTAGCAATTAAAAAAAGAGAAGGATTATGCAGAGCGATTTAATTATTATCAACGATTTTTGCGACCGTTGCCATGTGGACCCGTCGTTCATTACGGAACTGGAAGAAGACGGACTGATCGAAGTCCGGGTGATTGACGAGGAACGCTACCTCCCCGCATCCCAACTAGCGGAGCTGGAGCGTTACACGCATTTATATTATGACTTGTCCATCAATATTGCAGGAATCGACGCCATCCACCACATGCTGGAACGTATAGAACTTTTGCAACAGGAAGTGCGTTCATTGAGAAACGAATTGGGATTCTACCGCTAAATTCCGTGTCCGGAGAGGGAAAGTGAAAACAGCACCCACTTCTCTTTCCGGCACAGTTCATTTATTTTAAATATTCTTCCTGTTTTTACCGTTGTTTCTATACAATAAGCAGGAGTGCCGAACCAAGCATCACTGATTTTCTCCTCTTTATTATATATACCAAGAAAAAGTAATGGGCTGTTCCGCTCTTTCTTTGCTTTTTTCATTTATTTTCTTACATTTTTTCCGCTTTATTATCCTACGTTTAACCTAAAATCGCTATCTTTGTAAACTTAAAAGCAGCCGGCCGGTCTGCCGCTGACGCCGCAAGGCGAAAGAGGAAAGTCCGGGCAACGCAGAGCATCCTACTTCCTAACAGAAAGCCATCTGCGAAGGTGGAGTAACGTAGAAGAAAACAACCGCCACAATTCCTACGGGAAACGGGGTAAGGGTGAGAAGGTGGGGTAAGAGCCCACCAGCCGCATGGTGACATGACGGGCTGTACGTCTTAGGAGTTGTAAGGTCATGTAAACCGACATTATGAGGGTTGCTCGCCCCACGTCGGAGGGTAGACCGCTAGAGCCTGTTGGTGACAACAGGCGTAGATAAATGGCAGGCACTTCGCCGCAAGGCGAGGAACAGAACCCGGCTTACAGGCCGGCTGCTTTTTTTGCATATATCCTAATAAAGAGCTTATGAGTACCATGAACAAGGAAAAACTGAAAGGTCTGCAATCGTTTCTCAAAGATGATATATGGCGAGTGACAGAAGACGAGGTTAGCAAATCCCGAGGAATACTCTATAATGCAATAAAAATCGCCACTCTTTCTATTCGTGAGTTCACTCAGGGACGTATTTTGAATAAAGCATCCGCACTGACATACAGCACCCTGCTTTCTATCATTCCCATTCTGGCCATTCTATTCGCCATCGCACGTGGATTTGGTTTCTCCAACCTGCTGGAAACCCAGTTCCGTAGCGGTCTTGAAGGACAGAGTGCGGCTGCCGAAACCATTCTCGGCCTGATTGACTCTTATCTGGTGCACGCCAAAAGCGGGGTTTTTATCGGAGTGGGTCTGGTAATGTTGTTCTGGACCATTTTGAGCCTAACCTATAACATAGAACGTACCTTCAATTATATATGGCAAGTGAAGAAACCCCGTACGCTGTATCGCAAAATGACGGATTATTTCTCCATCCTGCTCTTGTTACCCCTACTTATCGTACTTTCCAGTGGTCTTACCATCTTTATGTCCACCATGGTGAAAAACATGGAGGACTTCGTATTACTGGCACCCCTGATGAAATTTCTGGTACGCCTGGTTCCTTTCATCCTGACTTGGGCCATGTTCACGGGGCTGTTCGTCTTTATGCCCAATACTAAAGTGAAACTGAAATATGCCATCATTCCGGGTATCATCGCAGGCACTGCCTTTCAGGCTTTTCAATACTTGTATATCGGCAGTCAGATATGGGTATCAAGATACAATGCAATCTATGGTAGTTTCGCCGCTATTCCAATGTTCTTGTTATGGGCGCAAATTTCATGGGGAATCTGCCTGTATGGCGCAGAGCTTTGCTATGTGGCACAGAATCTTCGCAACTACAGTTTCAGCAAAGAGACGGCAAATATCAGCCGCCGTTATCACGACTTTCTGTGCATCCTCATCATGTCTCTGATATGCAAACGATTTGAAACGGAAGAGACTCCTTATACCGCCGAGACACTCAGCGACGAACATAAAATCCCGATAAGACTCACTAAGAAAATCCTATACGAACTACAAGACATGCACATGGTTTACGAAACTTCTATGGACGGTGACGATGAAAGCATAGGCTATTTGCCGTCAGTAGATATCAACCGGATGAACGTGGCTATGCTGCTGAACAGACTGGACATAGCCGGAACAGAAGCCTTCAAAATAGACCGGGAACGATATAGCGGTCCTTGGGAGGCATTGACCAATGCCCGCGAAGAATATTATAAAAGCACCAGTAAGATATTGCTAAAAGATTTATAACTCTGATATTTGTTTTACCACAGATTGCACAGATTCTTTTTTGTTCAAAAGCCGATGCAGATAATTCCGGATTTCCACAAAGAACCTTTTTTTCATCTTTAACAATCATCTGTGCAACCTGCGGTGAAAGAATCAGGAGAACTGCATCATGCGGCTTAAATATTTGCCGATGATATCAAACTCTATATTCACAATGCTTCCCACTTTAAAAGTATGGAAATTGGTATGTTCGTAAGTATAAGGAATAATGGCAACCTGGAAAGTATCCTCCGTAGGGTTACAAACGGTCAGACTCACACCGTTCACCGTAACCGAGCCTTTGTCCACCGTGATGTAACCGCGCTTCGCCATTTCCTTGTCAAACGCATATCTGAAAGTAAAATACCAGCTCCCTTCAGCATCCTTTATATCCATACATTCGGCAGTCTGATCCACATGCCCTTGCACAATATGACCGTCCAGCCGCCCGTTCATCATCATGCTGCGTTCCACATTCACTTTATCTCCCACTTTCAACAAGCCGATGTTGGAACGCTCTATCGTTTCTTTCATGGCGGTAACCGTGTACGTGCCATCCTGCAAACTGACAACAGTCAGGCACACGCCGTTATGAGAGATACTCTGGTCTATTTTCAGTTCGTCCACAAACGAACATTTCAAGGTGAGGTGCAGATTTTCCTGCTCCTTTACAATACGCACCACCTCCGCATATTCTTCTACAATCCCTGAGAACATAAGTTTTAGTCTTTAATTAAGTTTCGAGAACAAAGATAGAACAAAAAACACAAATATTCGAAACTTACCGACTATTAATGATAAATGACCGGCAATTCGTCACTAACTTACCTTTTTTACATATTCAGAACAAAAATAGACTGTCCAATTCTTTTTTATTATATATTTGCACTTTATACTTTGCAAACTTATTAAAAACAAACCATGGACAGCACAAAGATTGTTGGTGAAAAAATAAAATCACTACGTGAAACAAAAGAAATCAGTGTAGCCGAACTGGCCGTACGCTCAGGCCTTGCCGAAGAACAAATAGAACGAATAGAGAATAATGTAGATCTTCCTTCATTGGCTCCCCTCATCAAGATAGCCCGTGCGTTAGGGGTACGTCTGGGCACTTTTCTGGACGACCAGGAAGAACAAGGAGCAGTAATCTGCCGGAAACAAGAGAGTGAGGATACCATCAGTTTCTCGAACAATGCAATGGACCTGCGTACACATATGCGCTACCACTCACTGTCAAAATCAAAAGCGGACAGGCATATGGAACCATTCATCGTGGACGTAGAACCGACAGAGGAAACCCACTTCTCGCTCTCCTCGCATGAAGGCGAAGAGTTTATCTATGTCATGGAAGGCACCATCGAAGTATGCCACGGTAAAAAATGCCATCTGATCAAAGCCGGAGACAGTATTTATTATGATTCTATTGTTCCGCACCACGTACACGGATATCAAGGACAAGCCGCCAAAATATTGGCCGTTATCTATACCCCTATTTGATTTATGATGGAATTAAGCACAAGAACCCTTGGTGACTGGCTTGAACATTGGGCCCTCACCACCCCCAATAAAGAATATATCGTATATTCCGACCGTAATCTGCGCTTCACCTGGAAACAATTTAACGAACGTGTAGACCACATGGCCAAAGGACTGCTAGCCATCGGCGTGAAGCGGGGAACCCATGTAGGAATCTGGGCGGGTAATGTGCCCGACTGGCTGACCTTTCTGTACGCTTGCGCCAAAATCGGTGCCGTGGCCGTAACAGTAAATACCAACTACAAACAGGCAGAACTGGAATACCTCTGCCAGAACTCGGACATGCACACGCTGTGTATCGTAAACGGAGACCGTGGCAATGACGACTATGTAAATATGGTCTACGCCATGCTGCCCGAACTAAAGACCAGCCAGCGCGGATATCTGAAGAGCAAACGCTTCCCCTGCATGAAGAACGTGATTTACATCGGCCCCGAGAAATACCGGGGTATGTACAACACCGCCGAGATTCTGCTTCTGGGATGCAACATAGACGATGACGAGCTGCTGGAAGCGAAAGCGAAGGTGGACTGCCACGACACAGTGAACATGCAGTACACTTCGGGCACGACCGGTTTCCCCAAAGGAGTCATGCTCACCCATTACAACATCAGCAATAACGGTTTCCTGACGGGCGAGCACATGAAATTCACTTCCGATGACAAACTATGTGTCTGCGTACCCCTGTTCCATTGCTTCGGAGTGGTGTTAGCCACCATGAACTGCCTTACACACGGGTGTACGCAGGTAATGGTGGAACGCTTTGACCCACTGCTGGTACTTGCCTCCGTCCACAAGGAACGCTGCACGGCCTTATACGGGGTTCCTACCATGTTCATTGCCGAGCTGAACCATCCCATGTTTGATATGTTCGATATGTCCAGTCTGCGTACCGGCATTATGGCAGGCTCACTCTGTCCGGTAGAACTGATGAAACGTGTAGAAGAGAAAATGTTTATGAAGGTCACCAGTGTATACGGGCTTACAGAAGCTTCTCCCGGCATGACAGCCTCCCGCATCGACGATTCGTTTGATGTACGCTGCAACACAGTGGGCCGTGATTTCGAGTTTACGGAAGTAAAAGTGATCGATCCGGAAACAGGCGAAGAATGTCCCATAGGCGTACAAGGCGAGATGTGCAACAAAGGGTATAACACCATGAAGGGGTATTACAAAAACCCCGAAGCAACCGCCGAAGTGATAGACCGGAACGGCTTTCTCCACTCAGGGGATTTGGGAGTGAAAGACGAAGAAGGTAATTATCGTATCACAGGAAGAATAAAAGACATGATTATCCGTGGCGGAGAGAATATCTATCCACGGGAAATAGAAGAGTTCCTGTATCAGATGGAAGGAATAAAAGATGTACAGGTAGCCGGTATCCCCTCCAAGAAATACGGAGAAGCGGTAGGCGCATTCATCATCTTGCACGAAGGGGTGGAAATGAACGAATTCGATGTACGTGACTTTTGCGATGGCAAGATAGCCCGTTACAAAATTCCTAAATATATCTTCTTTGTTGATGAGTTCCCTATGACGGGCAGCGGAAAGATACAGAAATTCAAGTTAAAGGATGTGGGATTGGAGTTATGCCGGAAGCAAGGCATCGAGATTATTTAATTCAGCCTTCTCCTTGCATTAAAGAGCAGAATTAAGTTACACAGTCACGGAGAGGAATACATTGCACGGATTCTTCTCTGTGGTTCTGTATTGGGTATCGGAACCGGACAGCAGATGTAAGCCTCACGTTATTCCATAAAAAAAGGAGCAACGCCTTGCTCCAACCTTTTGTTAACCTTAAATCTAATACTTGAAAAAACACACATACAAATATACGCACTTTCCTGCTATCTGCAAATTTAAGGAAGCGTTAAGGAGAAATTATAGTATTGTTTAATAAAAGCAACAAATCCTTTAACATTTCAAGTTAATGCGAATGGTTTCTTTTAACAAAACAAAAAGGCTGTCCCGTAAGGAACAACCTTTCTATATTTTTTTATAGTAGACGCTTCTACTTCAGATGCAACTACTTCTCTCAAGCCGATTGCAATCTTCAACCTTTAATCTAATACTATGAAAAACACATTTATATAACACGGCGGCAACAAGAATTGTTCAACCGCAAGTCATTAATAAATGTTTAAATCCCTAACTATACCTTTTCTTCCTTTGGCAAGACCGAATGCCAAGGAATTCCGTCTACAGTAGAAAGGTCCTTGCCAGACTCTATCAAACCACTGATTACATAATCTCTGGCAGTAGGATTCTGGAACGGATACAATCCAAACTCGGGAAGAACAGAAACAAAATGCTCCATGATTTCCGCCTGGATAGATTCATAACTAGGCCAGTTCTTATTGGCCGAGAAACAATAAATTTGTACAGGCAGACCATTCTCCGTAGGAGCCAACGTGCGTACCATCAGCAACAGGTCCTTACTGATAAAAGGATGGCGCTTCAGATAGAGAGTCATATAAGCACGAAGCAGCCCTACATTCGTATCAATGGTTCCATTTACCAATCCGGCCGGATTGTCAGTATTCGCTACCTTTCCTTCGGCCGCCTGTTTCTGCTTTTCTGTGATAAAGTCGGCCAAATCAGCATCAAACTTCTTCATTTTCTCCAAAAATTCAGGAGTACAGGGTTGTATGTAATCCAGTTTCAACGCATACTCGCGCATAATACGCCGTCCGCCCGATTCAGTCATCCCACGCCAATTGATAAATGAACCGGAAACTAATGAATAAGGAGGTATAGTGACAATAGTATTATCGAAATTCTGAACCTTCACAATGTTCAGAGTGATATCCATCACCACCCCATTCACATTATTCTGAGGCATCTCAATCCAATCGCCGATATGCACCATATCATTCTCGGAAAGCAGCACCCCCGCCACAAAGCCAAGGATGGTATCTTTGAAAATCAACATCAGCACGGCAGCAAAAGCACCCAGTCCGGTAATCAGATTGAGAGGCGACTTATTAATCAATATAGAAATGATGACAATGATGGCAATACACG
>ENA-OPYU01000098-OPYU01000098.1-human-gut-metagenome-genome-assembly--contig:-NODE-98-length-31677-cov-5.137591_pt1 | contig 31677 bp, 20 predicted proteins | sample MGYA00242637_ERZ504482 | MGnify/ENA primary metagenome ERZ504482 (study PRJEB26092, sample SAMD00036237) | human gut metagenome | host: Homo sapiens | study: EMG produced TPA metagenomics assembly of... | reverse complement strand
AAAAAGTCTTCTACCTTGCTATACACCTTTTTTGTATCCACGTTACAATCATTTTCCATTATGACGGATAGTGGTTCAAAGTTGTACTCACCTGGAAACTTAAAATATTATCCTACCAATTCCCTTAATCTTGTAATACCTCTATGCATCAAATTTCGTACCGACTGGTAATTCATATCCATAATGGTACAAATATCTTCATATTTCTTCTCTTCTATATAATATAAGGTAAGTGCCTCACGTTGGCGCGGAGATAATTGAGCCAACAAATGTTTTACTTTATATTTTCAAAACAACTTTTTTCCTTTTCCAAATATGTATGTTCTACATCATCACCTGCTGCAACGGGATTCAGTTCCTCAACAGCCGTTTCCGACATGAACATCCGTCTGCGAAGTTCATCGCATAACTTATTTTTCAAGGAAATGAGGAGGTATGATTTGAAGTTGTCAATGATACCCAATTCGGCCTTCTTTGTATACAATTTTACAAAGACATCATGAATGCAGTCCTTCAACAATTCTTTGTCAGTAGTTAACTTACATCCATAATTAAATAGAAGATTAATATGCATATCATATAATGTAGAGAATGCACTTACATCTCCCGATTGGAAAGCGGTTACCAAGCAAGCTGTCTTATCATTTAAGTTTTGTTCCATCACAGTATACTAATTATAGGTTGTTTTGATGATGATGCAAAACTAGGGAGGATACGCTACTTTTTTAGGTAATATTTGATTATTGGACCGAAAAAACAGATAACCTGCTGAAAAACATATATGCTAAATATTACAGATTTTCATTAAAAAGGAGAACCAAAATAAATCCGGTTCTCCTTCCATGTACTAAATTCTATGAAACCAATAAATACAATCTTTGTTTTTTCTCTGCTTTAAGCATATATACATCTTTAATATTCAACCGTTTAGCAATCACTGTTATTGCTCCGGTCTTCGGATCAACAGACTTCAATATGTATTTTCCAGGTGATAAATGAACAGGAATATCTGTTGCAGAATGGGAATAAATGATACTTCCAATACCAGATTTTACCAATTTCTGATACTTATTTGTACCAGTATCCTCCATATCCATAGCAGCCGCATCAGTTAAAAAGCTTTCATCAGCAACTGGAACAACCGGGCAAGACCCACTTGCCATGAAGACAGCCCAAGCCATATCCGGATAATTCTGCGCATAGTAAGTAACCGCTTTTTCCGGGAACTTCTTACGATATTCACTCACCGCCCGATAAGCTTCATCAAAAGTAACCTTACCTACTTTCATTTTACGGGCATGCTGACGGGGAGCCAAGTTCTTTCCACCTTCGGGAGCATAAAGACCATCCACTTTATAGTGCCAGTAACGAATATCAATAATGTCAACTAATTTCGCACGCTGCGTATCATTCAGAATGGCATCTTGAACATCCTTTGTCGCACTTAACGCCACAGTTGCTTTCTTACCGGTTTCTTTCTCCCACTCTCCTATCACATCCAGCCAGAATTGTACAAAATGCAACGGACCGGTAAACTCCGCACTGATCAGTTGTACCACATTTGCATCATCGGCAAAATTATCCAAGCATTGGCGAATATACTTTCTATGAAGCTCACGACGTACAGGATGACTGATATCATAAAACATATCCGCTACAAAGATACGTTTGTCACCGGCAAAAGGAACAGGTTCAGGCATATCGGTCTGATTGATATTATTGGCCGACCGCCAAGGACAGTCTACCCAATGTGCTCCCGCTTCCAAGATATTATGCTGGAAGTAATTCTCATGGAAAAGCAAAAGACCTTTTTTCGCCCCTTTTTCGGCAAACTGCTTCAACCGGTTCCAATACCATGCATTGGGACGGTTCAAATCATACTTGCTCAATCCTTCCCAAGCAGTACCTTTTCCACTGCGGGCAAACGGTTGTTCGTAGAATGGTCCCCACACATCTCCATCACGACGACGGACGCGCTCATGATCGTCACGACGACGCTCATACCACAAACCGTAATTATGATCTAAAACCAAAATCTGATTCTTCACCATATAATTCACCGTAGAATCAATTCTATCTGTCAGCCCAAGTCCTTCGCGTCCCGGCACGAAACGGGTAACATGTGGCTTGGCTTTAGACAAGAAGCTGGTCCTCAGTTTCCCATTCCACCAAGGAACCTCCTGTCTGCCGCCTACCAGTAACCGGCCATCCACCTGCATACGCCCATTAATAATGGCAAACAGATGATCCTTTTTGTCCTTATATATAGGTGTATTAAACTTTAAATGTTCTAAAGATTTCAGCTTCCCGGAAGACACACAGGCTGTATAGGGTGCTTCCTCAATCCATTTTTTGCATAGTAAGACGGGGAGTATAAGCTTCCTTTGCCATCTCCATTGCCGCTTCTACGGTAGGACTGCTGGTTGCGTTGGTAGCCCTGGGAAGAATACGTGCCTGGTCAGAACAATCTTTATTCAAACGTGCCGCCAACTGTGCATAAAACAAGCTGCGGGGATGTACGTGATTATTTGATTCCGCCCATTGGCCGTCACCCGAGAATTGCGCCCAACAACCGTATGCACGGTTTACCGCATCTCTTGCCGGTGAATAACACTCTATCCCGGCAGCTGTACATTGCCAGAAAAGACTGTTGCCTGTATTCCAACCGGCACCATTTTTATCCTGTCCCAAATTCTTAAATACCAAATCATGGCCATCAATGTTTACCACATCAAATAATAATCCACAGGCCCAGGAATCAATAGAACCGCTGAATCCTAACGACTCTTCCGAATCACACTGTACAAAAGCATTCGGACCTGCCGCACAAAATCCGGCTGAGAAATCATGAATACCCTGTTTAGAATAACAACGCTGAAAAAGTGTCTGCTGCCCCATAGTATAAAATGTACTGCGACGCATTCCACCTATCTCTGAAACAGGTTCTGTGGATACACAATCTTCTACAGTTGTTTTAGAACCGGTACGCTGTATAATCACAGCACTTCCTGCAAAGTGCTTAAAATTTACCCTGCGTACCCAACAGTTTTCGGCATTTTCTATAGATACCCCCGTCCAGCAATGATCCTCATCTTTAGGATACTTCTTATTATAGTCAGAAGCCAATGTCAGATTCTCCAAACCTGCTTCTGCGATTCTGCCCGGCCAACTATAACGTAACACTTTGACAGTTCCCCATTTATTATCCAAAGCCATTGTCAAAGGAGCATCCAAAGTCAATTGGTTTCCATCCGCCTTACTTACTGACCTATCCCAAACCAAATCCATCTCTCCTTCTTTCCAGCCCAAAGCAGAAATACCTCCGCCAAAAATATCACAACCGACAGAAGCAATCCATTCTTTCGTAGAGGGGCGGACAATCCGGACCCGCTCTCCGGAAACCAGCTGTACATTATTGGTTACCTGAAAAGTACAAGTATTTACAGGAACGTATGATGTCAGTACATCCAAGGTATCCGTAACAGCCAAATCATTCCGTCCTTCAATATAAAGCAAAGCCCCTCTGTCCACTCCCTTTTTTCAACAATACGGTCTGTTCCCTGTCACTGCCGCGCAGCACGACTCCCGACACAGAGATACGCAAGCTCTCATTCAATTCAAAAGTTCCTTTATCCAACAAAACAGCCCCACGAAAACCATTTTTATCCAAAGCCAATGAAGATACATAGTCAATGGCACGCTGGATACGAGAGGAATTATCTCCAGGCTGCCATGAAACAAAAACGGCATTCGCCACATCAGGTATAGGCTGTTCCGAATTATGGTAACCGCAAGAAGAATAATCTAGAATACGGTTTCCACGTTCATCAGTCACATAAGTCAGTTTTTCGTCCTTCACCTGTAAAGGAAAGGTTTGCGCAGAAATCCGCGCAAACCCCAAACTTAAAAATCCCAATAATAATAACTTATAATTCATTTTACATCAAGCTTTTACGTTTTGCCAAAGTATCGTGATTGTTCTTTACTTCCGTCCAATCCACTTTCTTTGCAGGATCTATGCCATTAATGTATTTTTCAATGTTAGTATACCCGTCACCATTACAATCTTTCACCGCATCACCCGGATCATTAGGATTGAGTCCGTATCTCACCTCCCAGGCATCCGGCATACCATCACCATCCGTATCAACCACAGGAGTACCTTTATATTCGGGCAAACCACCCACCTGACGAGGATCTGTAATGATACCTTGTTTATAAGAATCAACAGGAAGACGTCTTTTCACATAAGGACTAACGAATTCAGGAGCGTCTTTCACATAAATAGCTTTCCCTGTCTTCACCGTCTTTATCACACGGGTATCCACCGCATCTCTTTTAGGGAAAGTAGCCCCGGCATTTTCCAATACATAATATAGGCAGTTTTGGGCATCCATAATAGTCACATGGGGCATTGAGAAAGGCTCGTTTACACGAATTTGATCTGTAAACTTCCCTGCGTCCGGCATATCGTATACCTGCACGCCGCCATCCCAATTATTCTTTGTCACACGCGCATTGCCTTCCACTACATTTCCGGCAACATACGCTTTACCAAAAGTATCCGGTTTCTTCTTGTCACGGCTCGATTCGGGTTTCACAATCCGGTAGGCAATCGGCTTATCTTTCGGAGTGATAGGACCCGGTTTAAAATAATTATTAATAATATTCAAACGGCTGGTTTCATCTCCTCCGTCAACAGAACGGTTCCACCAATTAAAAGTCACATTGTTTACCAGATTAAAATCCTCATTCATGCCAATGGAACAGTTACGGCTGATATTGGATGCGAACAAGTTACGGCAAAACATACTGTTATGCCCACCTATAGTCGCCCCGAAAGCATGATTGTAACAATCCAAAGCTTCCGAGAAAATAGAGTTCTGAATAGTTATGTTGACAGTAGGAAGCTTCAAACCATGTCCTGTGGAATCACGATGGTATACATGGCGATAAAGAGACATATTCTCATCCAGCCCCCAGCTGCCGGAGCAATGATCGATAATAACATTACCCACACAGTTACCTCCCAAAGCATCATCCCGGAAGAACACATCCTGCGCCCCCCGACGGAAACGCATATGGCGGATAATAATATCATGCGTATCAAGCAAGAAAGAAGCCCCTGTTACACAAACTCCATCCCCCGGAGCTGTCTGACCTGCAATAGTGATATACGGAGCACGGACGTTTATAGGGGTTTTCAGCCGGATAACACCCGAAACATTGAACACAACAATACGCGCACCACCGGTCTCACATGCCTCACGCAACGTTCCGGGCCCACTGTCAGCCAGCGAATTGACCACAATTACTTTTCCTCCACGTCCACCGGGAGTATAGGCCCCTCCCCCTTCTGCCCCGGGAAAGGCAGGTATGTTGCTCTTTATTAAATCCTCAGGTTTGGATGCCCATGGTTTATAAGGACGTCCTTGAGTAGCCTCAGACATTACTACAGGTAATGCTTTCGCCCATGCCTCATCCGATTTCCGGTCTATTTCCTTTTGTTGTTGTTCTCCTCTGATTTTTACCGAATCAGGAATTACAGGATACTGTGCCGCCACAGGCAACACACATGCAGTCAATGCTGCCACTGCAAATAGTTTTCTTTAGTTGATTCATTTGGTTGCTAAATTATTAATTTTTTCTATAACTTCATAACATAATACTCTGCTTTTAACATGATTCAAACACACATTGCGAATATTTCTATATCAAAGACGGAACAGAAAGCTTGTTGTACTCTCTATCCACACATAAAAAAGAGCTTGACACCGTTTTTACCGGGCAAGCTCCTTTTTTCTGCTTTTCAATAAACATTAATTTATATCTTTCCTCCACGTGCCTTGATACGTTCATACCAAGCCTTACGTTCTTTCACTAAATCATATCCCGCTTAGAGAGGTAATTATTAATCCGGCCTTTGTATTTACCGAAAGCAGCATGTTTCTTATTTGAATTTTCAGCATCCATGGCAAATTCACGGGCTTCAACAAGCCATGCCATAATCTGCGCTTTCTCTTCTTCTTTCAAGGTAGGAATCATGTCAACCGTAGCTTTATAAGTTACCATTACCACACCATAAGTCATGCCATCTTTCACTGCATCTATCTGCTTGGCATCCAAATAAAGCGAAAGATCGGCCGGGAAAGCGAAATGAGTGCGGTAAAGTGCCGCATCCTTTTCAGCTTCGGCAGCTTTAACGGCTTCTTGTTTCGCATCGCCCGTCAGGGTTTCTTTTGCCAGCTTCACTTTGGTATCACGCGTTTCGTATATGTCATTCAATTTAAAATAACGGTTGGCTATGATAGTTGTCACTTCACGGGCGGCAACGGTATCTGTCAATTCCAGTTTATCTACAATCTTCTGCGAACGTTTCACAATAGATTCCACGTAAGCCGGATCGCGGCCTTCACGGTCCAAATCCACTGCTCCGGCGGTAATGACTACCGCCATGAGCAACAGAAACATTATACCTAACTTTTGTATCATATCCTGTCTTCTTTCCTCCGTTTATTACATCAACTTTCCTTTAGAAGCCAATGTATCATAATTGTTTCTCAAATCAGACCAGTCAATACAATTTCTAGTGCTGATACCATTAATATATTTCTCAATATTTGTATAGCCGTCACCGGTACAGTCCTTATTAGCATCCGAAGGATCATTAGGATTCAAGCCATTTGCCTTTTCCCATTCATCGGGCATGCCGTCACCATCTGTATCCACATACGGAGTTCCTTTGTATTCCGGATAACCACCCATCTGGCGGATATCGGTAATGATACCTTGCTTATAAGAATCTTTCGGCAAACGGCGATATTTAAACTGTCCGTCTTCTCCCATTGATTTAGGAGCCAGCCCGGTCAAATCACCGTTAGCATCCTTGGCCATCTTTTTATCATAATAAGGAACGCCTGTTCTCACTTCCTCTATAATACGTTCATCCACAATATCACGGCAAGGAATGTTGGCACCTGCATTTTTCAGTACAAAATCGTATGCATCATGTGCAGAAGTAATGCGGATATATGGCATTTCAAAAGGACGGTTGCTACGCATATTCTCCGTATATCCCTCTGTATTCGGCTGAGTTTCAATCTGGATACCACCTGCCCAGTTATCCTCTGTAATGGCAGGATAGCCTTCCATAATATTGCCATCGGCATAAACACGGCCATATACTTTATGATCCAATTTGCTTCGTCCCGCTTCGGGTTTCAGGATGCGATGCCCCACAGGAGTATCTTTCGGAGTGGCCGGTCCCGGTTTATAATAGTTGTTTATCATATTGAACATAGCAGTATAATCGCCACCGTCCGAAGAACGATGTACCCAGTTGAACACTACATTGTTTACAAAATTGAAAACACCATTCCAACCGATGGAAGGATTACGTCCCGAATTACTTGCCCACAGGTTACGCATAAATGCACAATTCTCACCCCCTAAAGTGCTGCCGAATGCATGATTGTAAGTATCCAGTGCTTTTGCCGAGATAGTATTCTGTATGGTAACATTTACGGTAGGCAGTTTCAGATCTTTTGATTCATATTGTCCTTCGCTGGGATCGTACATATGGCGATAGAAAGAGATGTTCTCATCCAATCCCCAAGTACAAGAGCAATGGTCAATCATGATATTTCCAATCGGGTTGCCTCCGAAAGAATCGTCACGATGCCAGACTTTTGTTTCGCCACGGCGGAAACGCATGTGGCGTACCACTACATCATGCGTGTCTACCCAAAAAGACTCTCCGGCAATACATACCCCGTCACCCGGAGCTGTCTGTCCTGCAATAGTGACGTATGGAGCCCGGACGATAATGGGAGATTCCAATTTAATAATACCTGAAACATTGAAGACAATGATACGTGCTCCACCTGTCTCACAAGCCTCACGGAAAGAACCGGGACCACGATCATTCAAATTAGTCACGGTAATCACCTTACCGCCACGACCGCCGAAACTGTACATACCTCCTCCTTCAGCACCGGGGAAAGCAGGAATTCGTGCCTGCGGCAAATCGTATGGACGGGAAGCCCACGAAATATACGGACGACCTTCTCTCGCTTCTTTCTGTACAACAGGCAATGCTTTTGCCCAGGCTTCGTCAGAGCGGCGACGTTCTTCACTCATCATTTTCTGGTAGGCTTGCTTCGCCTCCTCAGTCAACTGGGGATACTGAGCTCTTGCTACAGGAACAATAAAAGTAGCCATACACAGTCCTAAAAAACAATTTTCTTTTCATACTTTATTCTTCAAAAAATTAATATCTGTGCTATAAGTAAGTTGGGAATTTATATTCCGTTCTCTTTTTCTTAACAATTATCGTTTTTTCAAGTACGTGCCATTTCGGGGATATGTACTCAAAAAGTTCACATTTTCTCTCTTCTTATTCGCGCTTCTAAAACGTATTCAGAAATATGCGGAAAAAACTTATGAAGAAGTTTCTTTGAGTCTTGTTACAAAATTCAGAGAAATTTGCTACAAGTTGCTCCCTACCTATATTGACTCATATATCACAATTGTACGAAACGCACACACGTTAACACTTTTCGATAAAGAGTAATAAGAATATTACAATTCTAATGTATTTGACATCTTTATTTTAAAGATATTTATTATTCAACAAAAACCTGAATACGAAATGGACGTCCTTCTCCCTCATCTGTAGTTATCCATATAAAAGTATCCGTCATAAACCCAGAAGCTCTCCTAAAATTAATCCTATAACAAGAACAATCCACCTTGAAATCTTCAATTTCCGCAAAAGACTTTTCTTCTATTCTTACAGCATACTGAGGATTATTTTCAATATTATCATATCTATTTACAAATGGCTCATAAGAGTAATTCATATCATAAGTAGGATATTGACTATCAAAATTTCCTCCAGTTTCCCAATCAATATAATGATCCCCTATAGTTGAAGACGCTTGCCATTGTAATGTTCCAGTCATCGGACTAGGAGGTCCACTAGTAAAGTAAGTCTTAAGCGTTTTCAATGTTTGACCAAACTTATCTACAACATATCCTTCCACATCATATCTTATTCCTGCACCTTTCTTAGTATTAAGAATTTCAATATGCTGTCCTTTATAAGTCCTAACAACCTTAGTTACTGTAGTATCCTCATCACTTAAAGATGGTTCGACATAATTTGATGTAACTACCCATTCCATATCAAATGGTTCAGGAACACTATAAGAAATGGGACAAGAATCCTTAAAATGACTTCCGTAAATTTCTTCTTTAACTTCACTAAGCTTATTCATCATCAAAGCCAAATAAGCATCAACCAAGCCATGTCCTATTTTATCATGAGTATTTTGGGGTAATTCCCTACAAGCATTAACCATATTCCAATACACTTTAGAGACTGTAGCTTCAGGATCTAAAGATAGTAATAATGCCGCAATACCTGAAATCATAGGTGCAGCCAAAGAAGTTCCACTCAAAACATCATATTCCCCATTTAATATTGTTGTCAATACATTTACTCCCGGCGCAACAAAATCCAGATTTTTTCCATAATTTGCATCGGAAGCATGCACACCATTTCTGTCAATAGATCCAACAGCTATTACCCCTTCAATATTTGCAGGATATCCCACACTAGATTGTCCTTGATTACCACTAGCGGCAACAACAACACACCCTTTCCCATTTCGTCCTTTTGTCAAAGCATTTTTTCATTGCATCAGTCATTTTATCATCAGGATCACATGTCAAAGACATATTAATCACATCTGCTCCATTTTGCCACGCCCAATTTATAGCATTCACCATTTGAGAGTATTTCACACTCCCGTCAACGGATCTAAACTAATAGGCATTATTTCAACGTTAGGTGCTATTCCAACAATACCTATTCCATTATTACGTACAGCACCTATAACTCCAGCACAACACGTCCCATGCTTATCATAAATTCTACTAGGTGAAGTACCAGTCATCGCATCATAACTTAACGATGATATATTATTACTTAAATCCGGATGCGTTTTATCAACTCCTGTGTCTATAATGGCTACTTTTATTTTTTACCATCTGCCCAATCCCATGCTTTTAAAGCATTAACGTCAATATTATTAGAATTTGACAACCCCCATTGTTGGGAAAAACCTGGATCATTGTATAGAATACTTCGAGAGCCAATGGCTAAATCAGAAACTGTTCCTTTTTCTAATTTGGGTACATTTATCCTTATATACTTTTCTTCTTGCTCCTCACTTTGCAATATCTCATCTTGAATACAAGACGAGAATGAAAACAAACTAACCAAAGCAAAGAAAATCCATTCTTTACTTTTTTTTCATAATATTAATTTATTGTTTAATAATCAGTATCCACAGAGCTATACTATTTCATTATCAACAAAGAAGCTCTGTGGACACCAATAATTCTCAAAATCCGAATAAAATATCGGAAAGAAACATTCGCCTATTTCTAACCACTTTCATTCATTTTTTCTTTTTACTTCAAAGGATCAAATGTTCCTTCACTACCATAATAATCCTCCCAATTCATATTCTGATATAAATAAGGAGATTGTTTCATTACACTTTCTTTCAGACCTATAAAATAATATTTATTCAAAAAAGTAATTTCAAAACGTGGTGTAGAAGTACCATCTATCTGATCATTTTCATGCCGTACCAAATTTGTGTCATAGAATTTATCCAATTTTTCAATTTGCAACATAAATTCCTCATCTGAAGAACTAGGATCCAAACCGATACCAGCACGAGTAACCTTTGAAGCGTCATAAGCTTTACTATCAGGATTAAAAACATCATAATCCTGTCCTGCTTTTGTTTCGGTATACACAGATGGCTTCACCGCTAAGAACATGCCATGACGACGTTTTCCATTCAGAGGCTCCACGCCTAGTCGGGTACATGTTCCAAAATCATCATTCCACAACATCCAACGACGCATATCATCAAAGCGTTTTCCTTCATAAGCCAATTCTATCTGACGCTCATACAATATAGCAGAAAACAACTTATCACGATCTGCTTTTAACTCAGCAACCGCCAATCCACAATCACCTGTATAACCTACTCTTTCACGAATATCCTTCAACAATTCAACAGCATCATCTTTCTTACCAATACCACAAGCCGATTCGGCTAAATTCAAAACGACCTCGGCAAAACGAATTTCCATATATGGAGTAGCACTTAAATTGAATTTATTTGCATTATCCCATTGTGCCTCAGGATTTGTACGTTTACGCACAAATATACCAGAATTGACATCCCCTGAATATTGAGCAGAATTACCAGGTTTCCCACTTTCAAAAGAATCTTCATCTTTATACCATTGATAATTCCACAATGTATAACCATTGTCCATCTTATAAGGCCAAACTACTCCATTAAAAGCAAACGTACGGTAAAAACGAGGATCCCTGTTCTTATAGAATTTCAGTTCATCATATTCAAATACACTTTCCCCCGGTTTCTTACCATCTGCCATTGGAAACAAATCAACCATTTCAGCTGTAGCGGCCATTCCACCACCTCCTAAGAGCTCTTTAGGACGAGCCATCTGCTCCCAACTATTGTTCTTTTTATAATCATTAGTCAAAGTATTGAACAAAGTGACCATTACCGCCTCACTACTTTGAATCTGGCAGAACATTTTTTCCCAGTTTTCAGCACGGTTGCCTTTTCCATCAGCCAATCCAAATCCATTCTGGATTAACAAATCATAAGCAGCTTTATTAGCATCATAAGCAGCCTGCCATCTTACCTGATCATCATTACGATTGAATAGTGGGCTAGCATAGGCTAATAATAAACGTCCCTTTAACGCTGCTGCCGCACCTGAAGTGATACGTCCCCAATTACTATTGTCCCATTTTCCTGGTAACATGGCTATGGCCTTATCCAAATCTTCGCAAATGAAATCAATACAATCAGCCGTTGAACTACGCTGCACTTCCAGTTCATCTTTAGAAGATCCATCACCTAAAATAGCATTTTGAGCCGTAGTTACAATAGGAACTCCACCATACATCATAACCAACCGAGTATAAATCCAAGCCCGCCAAAAATAAATCTGTCCTTTCAACTTGTTTCTATCTGCCTCTCCTAATGCCCCTTTGTCAATATTATCCAGAAAAATATTACATTCACGTATACGTGACCATGGTCCATCCGTATTTTTATTATAAAAATAGTCAGGAACATTCGAACTCAAAATTTCAGCCAACTGAGTAAAAGTAGTAGAACCTGCGTATTCTTCTGTCGATTGAGAAAAAGCATCGGCACGTCCTGTACAAGGGTTAGAATGACCAACTCCCGATGCAGTTGTTGGCAAACAAAGACCATAAACAAAATCAACTTTTCCAGTAGCTAATGCTATATCATCATAGATTTCTTCATTAAAACCATTATAATCTTTTTTATCTTGCAGAAACTGGTCACTACATGAAGTCATAGCAGCCAATGCCATTGCAAAAAAAAGCATATCTCAATATCTTTTTCATATTTTTAATCAGAATGAAATATTAACACCTAACGAAACATTTCTCAAAGTAGGATAAGCCCCATACACACTCAACGGATCACAAAATTCTCCGGATACGGATTAAAGAAACTTAATAAATTAGTACCAGTCAAAGTAAAACGGCATCCCTCAATATTTATCTTCTTCACCCAATCGGATGGTAATTTATACCCTATCGTCAATGTCTTTAAAGTCATACGTAATGAATTGACCCTCCAAAAATTAGAAGTTTCATTATTCACAGAAAAGCCCATATTAGGATATTTGGCATCAAGATTCTGATATGCAACAATATTACCTTGATCATCAACTACATCTTCCGGAACAAACACATCATTCCAAAATACAGGAGCATTTATATAATTCAGTTTCTTAGTACTCATATCTCTTGCAGCAGACGGTATTTCAGCCCATCCACCCCACGAGGCACTAAGTTGTGCACTTAAACTTAAACCTTTCCAGTCACCACCAAAGTTTAAGCTAAATCCATAAGGATTACTATTTTTCTTACTCAAACGTATTCTATCGTTTGAATCAATAATACCATCAGCTGCCTCCCAACTTCCATCAGGATTCTGTTTACCTCTAACATCACGATAAATCAACATACCGGGCTTTATTTGTTCAGGATTCAGTCCCATATATTTTGTGACATTATTTTTTGTCACAAACTCATCAATCTCTTGTTGGGTACGGAACATACCTATACAATCGTATCCCCACTTACCCATATCAGTCGGACCACCTTTATATATATCACCCAGACCTATAATATCCGGCCAATCGTGTTTACGGTATTTAGTACCTGTAAATGCTGTATTCAATTTTACAAAATAGTTAATATCACCTACTCTATCTCTCCATCCAAAAGAAAGTTCCACGCCATAAGCATCTATGGCATCATAATTTTCAGCTGCCAATGCGCCACCAATGGTCACAGGAACCAATCCGTCTCTTTGAACTAACATTTCTGTATTCTTATCCAAATACGCATCTAAACCAAATGACAATCTACCATTCAAAAATCTAGTATCAATACCGAAATTGAATTTATAACTTTTATCCCAATGAACATCAGCATTAGGAGCCGCACCCATTTTCAATCCCATACCTACAGGGTTTTGCTCATTTGTACCAAAAACAGCTCCTTTATTTGCCTGATATGAGTAATTCTGACGCCACAACCATGCTTTAGTGTTATCCTTACCTAGCATACCTACCGAACCTCTGACTTTCAAATATTCAAGCCATTGTATTTTTTCTTTAAACCAATTTTCTTCAGATACCACCCAACCCAATGATAAAGAAGGGAATACCCCCCAGTAATTACTAGGTGCAAATTTAGTAGAGGCATCTGAACGAACAAGGAATTCCATCATATAACGATCATTATATGAATAGTTCACACGCCCAATATAAGACAACAATCCAGACTCAGAACGTTCTGTCAATCCATCCATTTTGCCTGTTGCCGTATTCCATTCACCATTATTTACTTCTAACGGATCTTCCCTATAATAGCGTACATACTCATAATTCCTTTCTGAGCGTTCAACAGAAAACAAAGCTCCTATCGTATGTTTGCCAAAAGTACGATTATAGTTTGCAACAAAGTTCAACTGGTAGCTATCCGTACGATTCATGGTCCTCCAAATCTGATTTCCATTTTTAACTGTTGTTTCTTGCAAATTAGATTCATTAGTCAAATCATCACCTATATATAAGTGATTACCTGATCCCCCACGTGTTTTGAAAGAATAAGCAGTATATTTGGAACCGACACGACTATTTTTATCTGTACTTATACTTTTAGAATAAGACATTTTCAGTTTAAGTCCTTTCAGTGTTTTATTCCAGTCAAAGTCATATTCCACAGAAGCATTCAAACGCATATTTTGAGGATCATTCTTTGATATATTACCTAACTCTTCTAATGCATAATAATTATATTGCTGGATGTTATTTTGCTGACTGTTGGAAAATCCATAACGTAATAACGGCAAGCCATCTATATATGCCGGAATATAGCGAGGTGTCAATAATAATGTATTATAGTCATTTTCATCGTTTTCCCCTCCGACCTTATTAAAGGTCTTTTCATTTTTTCCATAATCTCCCGAAGCTTGCAAACCTACTTTAAAATGAGATGCCAGTTTAACATCCACACCAGCACGATAATTCCAACGTTCATAGTCCAAGGTTCCCAAATTACCACTTTGAGTATAATATGAAACACCAGCAAAATAAGTTGCTTTTTGTGTTCCACCACTTAAATTAAGATTATGCTTCATACTAAAAGCACCTTTCCAAGCATCATCCAACCAATCATAATTTATATTACGCATCGCTTCTAACTCGTCAGCTTGGAAAAGGTCTGTTTTATGATTTTTTATCTCATCATTGCCATTAGCAGCAGCAATAGCATTATAGAACAATCCATAATGATATGAATCCATCATTTTGGGACGAGCTATTTCATCATTATAGCCAAATTGCCCACTATAGGATATACGAGGATCACCTTCTTTGCCACGCTTGGTTTTCACCAATATGGCACCTTGTCCACCACGAGCACCATAAACAGAAGCTGCAGCATCTTTCAATACTGATATATTTTCCACCTCACTAGGATCCAAGTTATTAAATGTTGTTGCATCCACAATAAAATCATCAACAACATAAATAGGATTTGTATCTCCACCATCTTTAGACAAAGTCATTGGCTGACGAATCGATAAACTAGCAGCAGCACCAGGACGAGTCTGGCCACCACTAACACTCAAACCTGTCACCATGCCTTGTAAAGCCGCTCCCAAATTTCCTACTGGCAAATCTTCTATTTCTTTTGGATTTACAGTAGAGATTGCACCAGTAACATTTTTAGCCTTTTGAGTACCGTAACCAACAATGACCACCTCATCCAGAATTTTGGAATCTTCCTTCAGCACCACTCTAAAGTCTTTTCCTTGTTTCGGAGCAATCGTTTGCGGCACATACCCCACAAATGAAATGACAACCTTCTTGCCCGAAGGGACTTGCAAAGCAAATTTTCCGTCAAAATCAGTAATGGTACCGTTTGTAGTTCCTTCCACCACCACACTGGCACCAATCACCGGTTCACCAGTTTCATCAACCACCTGTCCGGTGACAGTTTTAGTCTGTTGCACCGACTGGGATATAGGGAATCCTGTCTCAGCGGATACTCCCTGAACAGAAACTCCTGTCAGAAACAGACTGAGACAGACCACTTGTGTCAAGTTGCCAATCTTGTCCAGCTTCTGAAGAAATGCAATTTTTCATTCTCCATAGAATCTTTTTTAAAATTAAAATATTATCTTATTTTTCTTGTTGAAATATCTGTTTCAGATAAGCGACATTTCGTCCCGAAGATTTTTCTTTACATTTCCGGACTTCATCCTTATTCCGTGACCGTTCAATGACCAGCCATCCGCTCCACCCCATCTTATCAAGGGTATGCTTTACGGCATTCATATCCAGACGGGTATTATAAGGAAGAGTAACCCCGTCTGTATCCGTACAATGTATCTGACAAATCCGATCCTTTCCCAGTTTTTTCAACTCTTTACAGAGGTCGCGTCCATTTTCCAACGCATTTTGAAAACTATAATAAATCTTTATACCTTTCGAATTAATTTCTTTCAACAGTTTTATATCCTCTCCAGCGTCCAAAGAAGTACGGATACCTATCACTACTCCATCTTTCACTGCCATTTCTCCCACTTCGTGCAAACGGCTTACCAACTCCTGACGTGCATCACCCGCTACTGTCCAGTCCTCTTTTATACCACCTAATGGAAGGAAAGCTACTTGGGCCCCCATCACCTTCATCGTATTCAAACAATCCTGCACTAAAGCTTTATAATTATGATGAGTCAAGAAAGATTGTCCAAAGAATCCGGACATCGCCACAGAAGGAACTTCAATATGTTGTTCCTGTGCTGTTTCTTTAAATAATTTACAGAAATGGGGTTGGTGGAACTTATTATCAAAAGTATCCCGTTTTCCCAAGCCTCCCATGTCCATTTCTATGCCATCACCTCCTAGTTCCTTCATTAATTGAAAAGAACCGATCTTCTGGCGTTTTAGCATCATCCAGTCACACGCAGCTATTTTATAGCGTTGTTTTCCCTCTGAATTCTGTGCTCCCAAAGGCAGTAACATAAACAGGAGCATAATTAAACTGATAATTTTTTTCACATTCATCATAATCTAGTTATTGTTTAGAATTAAGACGAATCACAAAAAAGTATGTAATCACTAAATCTTAATAAAGTCCAAAAATAATTTAGTGAATAAACAAGACAATCCCGCAAACACAATGCTCGCTTGCATCTGTTTACGGGATTCCTGCTTTATAAGATCAAGAAATCAACCTTTACGCCATTCATTCATATATTCCCTCGGAGTCTGATCATATTTCTTACGAAAACATTTACTGAAATAACCGGAATCCTTGAAGCCTACGGCAAAAGCTATTTCTGAAATACTCATATCCGAATTTTTAATCAACTCTATTGATTTATTCAGACGAATTTCTTTCACTAAATCCACCGGAGCAAACCCGGTCAGACTCTTTAACTTCTTAAAGAAAGCCGAGCGACTCAGCCCGATAGTTGATGCTATAGTATCTATATTAAAATCACTATTATCCAAATTCTCTTCTATAACCTGATGAATCTTTTCAATGAACTGCACATCTTTCTTCACTAGGAACTGTTCGTATGTATCCTGTTCCTCCTTATGTTCTTCGGGCTGCTGCCATACACGTTCACGGAACAATTTACGTTCATTCAGCAACTGTTCGATACGTGCCACCAAATAGTCTTTGCTGAAAGGTTTGATGATATAGGCATTCGCTCCCATGCTTATCGCTTTGGTCTTCGCTTCATCATTACCTTTCGCCGTCAGGATAATCACCGGAATATGACTGATTTGGAAATCTTTACGGATGCGTTGCAACATCTCTATTCCATCCATATTCGGCATCATCTGGTCGGTGACTACCATGTCGGGATGATAGAGATGTACTTTCTTCAGCCCCTCCACACCATCATTGGCCATATAAATATTGAATTTATCTTCCAATTGCAACTTCAACATATTACATAAATCCTTATTATCTTCTACAATCAGCACGGTAGGCAAAGACGAATCGACAGGCTGTTCTTTCTCCTCCTCGCTTTCCTTGCCGGCAGAAGCAGAAACAGATTCAGTTTCAGGAACACTCACCGTTTCCCCGCCCATATAAAAATCGACTTCCGACGGTTTGTAATGCTCCTTACCCAGTTGCAATTCAATGGTAAAGACTGCCCCTTTCCCTTCAGGGCTCTCTGCATAGATTTCCCCATGATGCAGACTGATAATTTCCTTAGATAAAGCCAATCCGATGCCCGTTCCCTGATAATAAGCGCCACGTGCATTGTCAGCCTGCGAGAAACGCTCGAAGATTTCGGAAAGCTTGCTTTGGGGAATCCCCACACCGCTATCTTCCACCCGTACATAACAATGCTTGTCATCATCCGACACTCCCATCGTGACATAAATATTCCCCCCGGCAGGAGTGAACTTGAACGCATTGGAGATTATGTTGCGGATCACGATGGCCACTTTCTCCTTATCCGCCCATACCATGATATCCTCACCGGCCAGCTGGAACGTGAAGCTGACTTCATTTTCTTCGGCCATCACCCTGAATTCTTTCTCAAAAGAGTCTACCATCTCATTCAGGTTAAACAACGACACATGCAGACGCATTTTTCCGTTCTGTATTTTACGGAAATCCAATATCTGATTGACCAGCTGCAGCATCTGTTTGGTATTCTTTTCCATCAGATCCACGTATTGCATTCCTTTCTGAGATAGTTTTTCTTTCTCTTTCAACTCCTGAATAGGCCCTTGGATCAGAGTCAGCGGAGTACGCAACTCATGCGAGATATTGGTAAAGAACTTGATTTTCAATTCGGACAATTTTTGTTCGATATACACATCATTTTTCACCTTAATCATGAAAAGAGATAATTTTATAGCCACCAGCAATAAGGCTACAGCTATAATCATATAGATAACATACGCCCACCAACTGGCCCACCAAGGCGGCAGAATGACAACGGTCAACTCACGGAAAGATTCCAAACCGGGATTTGCCTCATCCAGTGTCTGTACTCTGAAAAGATACTTGCCGGGAGGAACATTGGTATAGGACGCTATACGGTTCTTCCCGTTATAGTGCCATTCTTTTTCATATCCTTCCAAAATATATTTGTAAGACACACGGTTCTGATTATTATAGTTCAACGCCGCAAACTCTAAAGTAAACATGGACTGGTTATGATTCAATGTAATCCTGTCTGTATAGGTAATGGACCGGTCAATAATAGGATGGTCCGTATAGCTGCGTATGTCCCGGTTTGATATCTGACATCCTACAATAAATGTGTTATAATCAAATCTTTGCGTTTCCAGTTTATCGGGAGAAAAGGTCAAGATACCCTCTTTACACCCCAGCCAAAGTTCCCCGTCCAGCGTTTTCAATGTGGTGCTTTCTTCCATCACAACCGGGGGAAAGCCATCGTATTTGTCATAGTTACGCACCTGGCTTGTCGCCCTGTCAAAACAAGAGAGTCCTTTTTCCGTAGCAAGCCAAAGGAAACCGTTATCATCTTCTATAATAGACATCACCACATCATTATTCAATCCGTCTTCCCAGCCATACGATTTAAATGAAAGCTTATGCGTTTCCTCATCATATCCCGACAATTTGCTCAATCCTCCACCAAACACGCATACCCATATCTGAGAGAACTCGTCTTTATAAAGCGCGTACACATCGCTATCGGCATAATTTACCCGGTTGGCACCACGGTAGGTTTCAAAATCAATCTGCTCCACTGAGGCAAAGTTGTTTTTAAAAGACATCAGCCCGTCCATCGTACCTACCCACATACGCCCGTCATTATCCTCTATCATATTCCTCACTTCCATATAAAGGCCATACGTAGGATAATTCTTGAATCCGTTATATTTATTCTTAAAAGTGACTTCCCCATTTTCCTCACAAAGCAGATTCAATCCTCCGTCCAAAGTACCCACCCAGATACGTTTCTTTTCATCCTGATAAGTAAAATACACATCATTCCCGCTGATTGACGACAAATCAGACAAATTATGCAGATAACGTTTAAAACGGAAACCACCTGCAGTTTTCTCATCAGGAACAGCTTTCACCAATCCGTCGCCTTTGGTAGAGAACCAAAGGTTTCCTTTGTCGTCTTCCATGATGTGATATACATTACCTATATGCTCGTCACCTGTCGAAAAAAACATGTTTGGTTACACCGTTCCGGTCCATCCGATAAACACTCTGCCAACGGGTGCCCACCCAGATATCGCCACTTTTTGATTGGAAAAGGGCTCTTACCCCTGTCGCATAATTTTCCTGACCGACTGATTGCGGAGACAACGAAAGCAGATTGAATTGCTTCTTGGGGAAATTCATGCAATACACCCCTTCATCGGCAGAGGAAAGCCACAATACCCCGTCATTATCCAACATCAGATGATAAAACTGCTGATTTGCCCTATCATTAGAAAGTTGTTTCAATTTATTGATATAAACCATCTCCGCATGTTCCCTGTCGAACAACCAGGCCTCTCCTGCCGGAGACAGGAAAAAAACGCCCTCTTTCGCCGGCATCTTCCGAATACAGGGTGGTTATCTTGCCGAACATGGTAAACGGAAACCGTTTTGCAGTATGGTTCAACGGATCATAATAAATCAGCGCCTTCTCATTTTCGTGAAACCATATTTTATCATACTGGTCTATGAATGCATGAGTTACCATAGCGTCATTCATTTCAGTATTTATCTTTTGCAACCTGCGCTCAGCCAAATCATATTCGTATGTGCCTTGTCCGGCCACACTGAGATAGACATAACCTGCCGGAGTAACCAGCAAATTGCTGATCGCACCTTTTATTTCGGAAAGTACATACCGGTTTACCAAACCGGTCCTCACATCGATACTGTAAAAAATACCCGCACGATCTCCGACCCATACCTTCCTGCCATCCTCAAAAAAACTGGTAAAACTATCCTTGTCACCGGAATTAATCTTACTGGTTATAAAATCGGCAGGCCGGGATGCCAATTCCGATCCTTTATGCACGGCGGCTACCTTATAATCAGTTCCTATCCAACTGATATATTCCTCCGTCTCACACAGGACATGGTGTTTCAGTGTATAATCATGCTTGTTTATCTCGTTCCGAGAGTCGAACAGAATCTTGATAGTTACCTGCCCTTTTTCATCTACCCCGGCCAATAACAGATTTTTATCTTTAGTCAGCAACAACACATCCCCCTCGGCCGTATTTTGTAATTTTATCACCTGGATATTCTCCGAATAGTTCTTCATGTCATCATAAACAGCATGAAAACATTCGGTCACTTTATTGAAGACATATAACTTACGGTCAATGGTCTTTACCCATATATACCCGTTTTTATCCTCGACTATGCGCTGGATCTTACGTGGCGGCACATCCGAATCGTGCTCCTGTTTATTGAATGTTTTAAACTTCACTCCATCGAAACAACATAAGCCATACCAGGTTCCGAACCAGATAAAGCCATCTCTGTCTTTCAAGGTACAGTTTACCGTATTATTAGGAAGCCCTTGATCTACAGAATAATGTTCCACAATCATATTCACATTATATGACCACAGAGGAAAGCTTGTCAGGCAACAAAGTATAATAAGTATATATTTCTTCATAAGTATTTAGTTTTCTTCAAACCGAGGTCAAAGATAAGAAAAAAATTCCGTTGGTACTTAAATTGAAATTAGTTAAATACCAATTATTGGTTAGATTGGAACGAGATAAATCCGCGTTCCATCTATATTACTTCTCCGTACCGAATTCAGTTTGCTGTCTCTCCACCTCCATCAATACTTTTTGCCTTTCCTCTTCTGTCAGCACAACTTTCCCCGCCATTCTTTCTGTTCTAACAGGGCTTCCGGCTAGTCCTGCTCCAGCTGATTGGGCATCCGTCTCCTCCTCCGTATAACAGAAAGGCAGTTCTGACGGAATACTTTCTAATTCTATTTCCGTAGCAACCGGTGCATTCGTTCCTTCAAACTGCACATGGGCCTTCACCTTTATTTTGCCGGGCTTGCGGGTAGAACGGATCAATACGGGAGCAGAGCCAAACTCCACCGTGCGCGGATTGGCATTGATAGAGGCATCCCCTATAATTCGTCCTTCACCTTCTACAGTAAATACGATATTTTCTTTGGCCAGACGGCGCACATTACCGCTATCATCCGTCACTTCGGCCACCACTACGATAAAATCCGAACCGTCTGCCACTAATTGTTTTCCTTCCGTATCCACATACATACGCAACTTCGTGCTGCGGCGTGACGGCATCCGCTTATAAGTGCAAACCACTTTACCGTCTATAATTCCCTCTGCCACCATATTTACTTTCTGCCAGATTTTTTTGCTTATAACTATACTCGCGTGCTTCCCAGAAATCCCATACATCCTTGAATATCACCGGGGCATTAGGCATATGTCCCTGCGCATGAACTACCGGAAGCGTCCAGCTCTCAGTATCGTCATAGACAGAGAGACGAACCGAATCACAATTACTGAACACCACCACATCGGCATCCGAGAAAGGAGACATCTCATGGGCGATAAACACCATAGGGCCACATTCCGCTACAGGATGCTTCAATGTCGCGGCAGACTGGCTGCGAAAAGCATAATAAGCGTATTTAGGCTGCCGGAACGCATCATAAATGCCCCCGAAATACGGATCGGGATGATACCCCCGCTGATGATCAAAAGGATGCCATTGCGCCCCACCGATAAACTGTCCTGTAGTGCGGTACATTTCATCATAACTCTTTGATAATGACAACGCCTGCACCAGCAACGGGCGTTCCCCCCAGCTACGGCTGGCACGGTTATTATTATTATGTGCATACCAGTCATCCACATTCTCGCCAAACTCACGAGTAAAAATACATTGTTCCGGACGGTCTGCCTTCTCATCATCTCCCGGCCATCCGTACACCACATCATAGTTTTCCGCCACTCCTTTCGAATGAACATCGGCTGCCGCTACAGGGCGTCCGGGATAAGGAAACTCCTCCCGTGTAATCCGTAATGCCTCCAGTGCGAAATCGCGCGGATAAGGCGTTTCATTCAAAATAGGCTCCCACATCAGCACACTGGGATGATTGCGGTCCCGGCGTATCATCTCACGGGTATTCCGATGTACCAGCTTTGCGAACTCCGGATTTTTATTCCAATATTGCCATCCCGGAGTAGCCACAATAACAAACAGCCCCATTTCGTCACAAGCATCCATGAATGCCGGATCTTGCGGATAATGAGCTACACGGATAATGGTACATCCTGCATCACGCAAGCGTTTGGCATCCCTCCACTGCTGGCTGTTGGGCAGCGCATTACCCACGTATGCAAAATCCTGATGACGGTTTGCGCCGACCAATTGACCAAAAGGCTTGCCATTCAACCAAAAGCCATCCTTACCTTTAAATTCCGCTTTGCGGATCCCCACACGTGTCACTCCCCCATCCAAAACTTCATGTCCGGCTTTGACACGAGATTGTATCCTATACAAATAAGGCGAATCAGGAGACCATAACTTAGGATTGCGAACTGCAAACTGTTGCCGCACCGTCTTCGATTCCCCTGCTTGCAGTTTCACCTGTTGCGAAATCCGTTTTACGGGAACATCGCCGGCATCCGCCAAAACCGTCTCCACGGCTACGGTACGCGTCCGCTTTCCACTGTTATGTACTTCCGTATCCACATACACTTCCGCTTTTTTCCCGCTTATATTGTCAAAATGCACAAAAACTCCGCCTCCGGCCACCTTATCGGCCTCCAAGGCATCTGTAATAGCTACACTTGATTTTCCTATCATCCACACATCCCGGTAAATTCCTCCATGATAAGCGAAATCCAAGGTATATTGACGTTTTCCCGGAGGAAAATTCTTATCATCACTATTATCCGTCATCACCGCCAGCAAGCAACTGTCTCCGGGCTGTACCCCCTGTTCCGTCAGTTGCACAGTGAAAGGAAGGTATCCTCCCAAGTGCTCTTGTACCCTCTTGCCATTTAAATAAATTACCTGTTTTCCCATAGCTCCCTCAAAATGAAGCGACACCTCTTTTCCTTTCATATCTTGAGGAATCACAAAATGTTTCCGGTACCATGCCACACCCTGATAGTTACGGCAACCGCTTGCCTCGGCAGGCATCAGTTCCACAGTATGCGGAGCAGACACTACTTGCCAGGATGTATCATCAAAACGCACGGCTTCCGCGCCTTTTATGTCTCCACGATGAAAGCGCCATCCGGGATTGAAATTATATACTATTCTTCCGCTACCGGATAAAGGGATGAATCCGGCTACAGAAGTTTCCATTTGAGCTTGTGCCAACACAGGCAACAGGCACACAAGTAAAATAAACAGTTTCTTCATAATTATTACACTATCTGGGAAAAGAGACGGACCGGCTGTCCGTTTGTACCCGTTCCCTTTGAAAAAAGGTCTTGTTGTTTTTGAAAAAGATCCAGACATTTAAAAAAAGGTCCTGATGTTTGGCGTCAAAGACAAGGTTCTTTCATAAAAACGTCAAGGTCTTTTTATACAAAGAACAGGTCTTTGGAAGGGAATGACAAGGTCTTTTCACAAGGCCTTCCAAGGCTCAAGGCTCAAAGGCTCACTTAGGCGGTATTTAAGCCCAAAACAAGCTTCAAGAAATCCATGCATACACTGATTTTCAATTTATTACAATAAGAAAAAGGAAACAAGACTATAGTCTGAAAAATAAAATGAATAATATAATGAGCCCCAGACATACACGGACGCATCCGACATTTACCGGAAAGAAAAATGTATAAATAAAAGAAACTTCTATTGACATCATCACTTGGTCATTCCGGGCATCGTGAAAAATCCGAATGTGCCCCATATCCATTGATCCGGCCATTATGAATAAAACCCGGCAAAAAACAAGCCTGGTCAAAGCAAACACAAATTCTATAAAACGACAGACAAAGTCAAGACAATCCTGAACTTCCCAAAGACCAAAGAATAATATTCAATCCGCACGTCTTGTTTTAGTAAACAATCTGTAAAACAAACATTTACACATCTACCAAGGTTTAAAATACCGCATAAGTGAGCCTTGAGCCTTGTGAGCCCTGGAAACGCATCGGACCGACTCTTTTTCTTTGCAGAAATACACCCGATTTATACGATAAACCCATACCTTTTTTATACCTTTTGCCCCCCAAAAGAAAACAACAAACATGGAACTATTCAATAAAATGATTGCCGCAGCCCTGAAGGTTTCCGTACATCAAGTAGACAATACATTATCTCTACTGGGCGGGGGAGCTACCATCCCTTTCATAAGCCGATACCGGAAAGAGGCAACCGGAGGGCTGGACGAAGTACAAATAGGCGAAATTAAAGACAGAAATGACAAGTTGTGTGAACTGGCCAAACGAAAAGAAACCATTCTTTCTACCATAGAAGAACAAGGCAAACTAACAGAAGAATTGCGCAAACGCATTGAACAAAGTTGGGATGCCACCGAAGTGGAAGACATATATCTGCCCTATAAGCCGAAACGTAAGACCCGCGCCGAAGCGGCACGGCAAAAAGGACTGGAACCGCTTGCCACCTTACTGTTATTGCAACGCGAAAACCATCTGGACAGCCGTCTTCCCGCTTTTGTGAAAGGAGATGTGAAAGACGAAGAGGATGCACTGAAAGGCGCGCGCGACATCATAGCCGAACAAGTGAGCGAGGACGAGCGTGCCCGCAACCAACTGCGCAACCAATTTTCCCGACAAGCCGTCATCACCTCCAAAGTGGTGAAAGGCAAAGAGGAAGAAGCCGCCAAATACCGCGATTATTTCGATTTCAGCGAACCTTTGAAACGCTGTTCCTCCCACCGTCTGCTGGCTATCCGCCGGGGAGAGTCGGAAGGCCTGTTGAAAGTAAGTATAAGCCCCGATGACGAAGAGTGCGCCGGACGGCTGGAACAAATGTATGTCCGTGGCAACAATGAATGCAGCCGCCAGGTAGGCGAGGCAGTACGTGATGCGTACAAGCGGCTTCTGAAGCCTTCCATCGAAACCGAATTTTCAGCCTTGAGCAAGGAGAAAGCCGACGAGGAGGCAATCCGCGTCTTCGCCGGAAACCTGAGACAGCTTCTGCTGGCTCCCCCTTTAGGACAGAAACGGGTCATGGGAGTTGATCCCGGCTACCGTACCGGATGTAAAATAGTCTGTCTGGATGCCCAAGGCTCTTTGCTGCACAATGAAACCATTTATCCGCATCCGCCCAAGAGTGAATACTCACAGGCAGCCCGCAGCATCGTGAAATTGGTAGAACAATATCAGATAGAGGCAATCGCCATAGGTAATGGCACCGCCAGCCGTGAGACAGAACAATTCATCACTTCACAACGCTATGACCGTGAATTGCAAGTATTTGTAGTAAGCGAGGACGGAGCATCCATTTACTCGGCCTCGAAAACCGCCCGAGACGAGTTCCCTGAATACGACGTGACCGTGCGTGGAGCCGTATCCATAGGCCGCCGGTTGATGGATCCGCTGGCCGAACTGGTGAAAATAGACGCCAAATCTATCGGAGTGGGACAATACCAGCATGATGTGGACCAGACTTTATTGAAGAAATCATTGGACCAGACGGTGGAAAGTTGTGTGAACCTGGTAGGTGTGAACCTCAATACCGCCAGCCGTCATCTGCTGACTTATATATCGGGGCTAGGTCCTGCCTTGGCTCAAAACATTGTGGATTACCGCACCGAGAACGGGCCTTTCAGTTCACGCAAGGAGTTATTGAAAGTACCCCGGATGGGAGCGAAAGCGTTTGAACAATGCGCAGGGTTCCTGCGTATCCCACAAGCGAAGAATCCGCTGGACAACTCGGCCGTGCATCCCGAAAGCTATCCCATAGTGGAGCAGATAGCCAAAGACCTGAGCTGCACCGTGGACGAACTGATAAAGAGCAAAGAACTACGCAGCCGGATTGATATCAAGAAGTATGTCACCCCTACAGTGGGGCTTCCCACCCTGACAGACATCATACAGGAATTGGACAAGCCGGGACGCGACCCACGGCAACAAATCCAAGTTTTTGAATTTGACAAGAATGTAAAGACCATAGAGGATTTGACTGAAGGAATGGAACTGCCCGGCATTGTGAACAATATTACCAACTTCGGTTGCTTTGTAGATATAGGAATCAAAGAGAAGGGTCTGGTGCACGTATCACAACTGGCCGACAAATTTGTGAGCGACCCCACCACCGTAGTCAGCATCCATCAGCATGTACGGGTGAAAGTGATGAGCATAGACCTAGAGCGCAAGCGCATCCAGCTCACTATGAAAGGATTGAATCAATAATTGCAACAAGGTAAAAAAGAATATGGAAGAAGATATAGAAACCTGCGGCTGGTTCGTTTTTTATAAGGATCAGCTGCTGATAGAGAAAAAGAACGGAATGTACACCATACCTTTCGGAACAGAGCCTCCCATGCCTGTTCCGGTGGGAAGCACTATCCACACCATCGGAGAGATAGAGGGACACACTGCCAAAACTTTCTCCGTACACGCCCCGGTGCCCGGCTGCGAAAATGACCGCCACCTGATGATGGATCTCCGGAGTTCATACGACGTATTGCCTTGGGAAGAGTACAATGTGGGTGGCAAAGCCTTCCAGATACTGAATTGGGACAAGAACAGCCGCTATTGCCCCATGTGCGGCGTGCCTACCGTACAGATTTCTCCAATTGCTTAAAAAATGCCCCCAATGTCGTCAGGAAATTTATCCGCGCATCTCTCCTGCCATCATTGTATTGATACGCCGGGGAGACAGCATACTGCTGGTCCACGCCCGCAACTTCCGGGGAACTTTCAACGGTTTGGTAGCCGGCTTTCTTGAACCGGGCGAGACTTTGGAGGAGTGTGTGTACCGCGAGGTACTGGAAGAAACAGGACTCCATATCAAAAACCTGAAATATTTCGGCAGCCAGCCGTGGCCTTATCCCAGCGGAATCATGATAGGCTTCACCGCCGATTATGAAAGCGGAAACATCAAATTACAACAAGAAGAACTGAATGCCGGCGCTTTCTATACCAAAGACAATTTGCCAGAGATACCCAAAAAGCTGAGTCTGGCAAGAAAATTGATTGATGCGTGGCTGGAGGAAAAGAATCATTTATAGAACGAGATGAGTCATGTTCCATCCATAAATACCTATTTATCGCTTGCAGAACTTAAAAATGTACTATCTTTGCAATATGGAATGGTTAAATAGCTTATTTTTTGAACACACGCCTTTACAGGCGGTTGTAATCCTCTCGATTATCATTGCTGTGGGGCTCGGTTTAGGTAAGATCCACCTGTTTGGCATTTCATTGGGAGTTACCTTCGTCTTTTTTGCCGGTATTCTGGCCGGACACTTGGGATTCTCAATCGACTCGAATATGCTGAATTACGCCGAGAGTTTCGGTCTTGTGCCTTTTTGTATACGAACTAGGATTGCAGGTAGGTCCCGGCTTTTTCAGTTCATTCCGTAAAGGCGGTGTACAGCTCAATATGCTGGGCATGGGCGTTATTCTGACAGGTACGGTCATGACGGTGCTTTTCAGCAAACTGGGAGACATACCGATGAGCGATATGGTAGGCATCCTTTGTGGAGCCACCACCAATACTCCCGCTTTGGGGGCCGCCCAACAGACTTTAAAACAAATGGGGGAACCCGCCAGTGGCGCAGCGTTAAGTTGCGCCGTAACCTATCCGCTGGGAGTGGTAGGTGTTATTCTGGCCATGTTGCTGGTACGCAAATTATTTGTTCGTCCCTCAGATATCGACATTCACGAACACGAGGACACCAATCAGACATTCATAGCCACCTTCAAAGTGCACAATCCCGCCATTTTCAATAAAAGCATAAAAGAAGTAGCTTTATTAAGCTATCCTAAATTTGTTATCTCCCGTTTATGGCGGGAAGGCACGGTAAGTATCCCCACTTCAGAAAAAATCCTGAAAGAGAATGACCGTCTGCTGGTTATCACCACCGAAAAGGACGCTCCCTCGCTCACGATTCTTTTCGGCGAACAGGAAAGCCAGGATTGGAATAAAGAAGACATCGACTGGAATGCCATAGACAGCCAATTGATTTCCAAACATATCGTTATCAGCCGCCCCGAAATAAACGGGAAAAAACTAGGCTCTTTACGTCTGCGCAACAGCTATGGCATCAACATCAGCCGTGTGATGCGCAGCGGGGTACAACTACTTGCCACACCGGGGCTGATCCTCCAACTGGGCGACCGGCTGACCGTGGTGGGAGAAGCCAAAGCCATAGAGAATGTGGAAAAAGTATTAGGCAATGCGGTTAAAACGCTGAAGGATCCTAATCTTGCCGCCATTTTTATAGGTATTGTACTGGGATTGATACTAGGCTCCATCCCTATCGCCATCCCCGGCATCAGCACTCCCGTTAAATTAGGCCTGGCAGGCGGACCTATCGTAGTAGGAATTCTTATCGGATGCTTTGGTCCCCGTTTCCACCTCATCACTTATACCACCCGGAGTGCCAACCTGATGCTGCGCGGTATCGGGTTATCCCTCTATCTGGCTTGCCTGGGACTAGATGCAGGTGCACATTTCTTCGAGACAGTGATGCGCCCCGAAGGAGCCATCTGGATAGCTATAGGCTTCGCCATCACCTTTATCCCGGTAGTCATCATGGCATTAGTGGCCCTCCGCATGACCCGCCTCGACTTCGGAAGCACCTGTGGTATGCTGTGTGGAAGCATGGCAAACCCTATGGCATTGAACTATGCCAATGACACGTTACCCGGTGATAATCCGGCGGTGAGTTATGCCACCGTATATCCGCTGTCCATGTTCAGCCGGGTCATTATAGCCCAATTAATACTCATGTTTTTTATATAATTTCCAGCCATGAACGCTTATAATTCAATCACCCCGGAAACCATACAGAAAGATATGCGATACTTGCAACTGCTGTCGCATAGTTTCCCCACTATAGCCGATGCCAGTACGGAAATAATCAACCTGGAAGCTATTCTGAATCTGCCTAAAGGTACAGAACATTTCCTTGCCGACCTGCACGGAGAGTACGAGGCATTCCAGCATGTATTGCGGAATGCTTCCGGGGCCATTAAAAGAAAAGTAAATGAAATATTCGGGAATACCCTGCGCGAGAACGCAAAAAAAAGAACTATGTACGCTGATTTATTATCCGGAACAAAAACTGGATCTGGTAAAAGCAGTGGAAACGGACCTGGACGACTGGTATGTCATCACGTTGAACCAGTTGGTACGTGTATGCCAGAATGTATCCTCCAAATACACCCGTTCCAAAGTGCGGAAATCACTTCCCAAAGAATTCTCGTATATCATTCAGGAATTGTTGCACGAAAACTCAATGGTTCCCAACAAGCAGGCGTATATTAACGTCATCATCAGCACCATCATTTCTACCCGCCGCGCCGATGACTTTATCATTGCTTTATGCAACCTCATCCAACGGCTCACCATAGACACACTGCATGTGCTGGGTGATATATTCGACCGTGGTCCCGCCCCCCACCGCAATTATGGACATATTATGCGATTATCATAATTTCGATGTACAATGGGGAAACCATGACATTTTATGGATGGGAGCCGCAGCCGGCAACGACTGCTGTATGGCAAACGTGCTACGCCTGGCCATGCGTTATGGCAACCTTGCCGCCTTGGAGGATGGATATGGCATCAACCTTCTGCCCTTGGCCACCTTTGCCATGGAAACATACGCAGACGATCCCTGCACCCTATTCGGACCGCAAAGTAGAGAAAGAAGACTGTACTTACAATGCCAAGACACTGCGCATGATAGGCCAGATGCACAAAGCAATCAGTGTTATCCAGTTCAAGCTGGAAGCAGAGATTATCAGGCGCCGCCCCGATTTCGAGATGGACGACCGTATGCTGCTACACCGTATAGATTTTGAGCGTAAGACTATCACAATGCCCAATGGAAAAGAATATGAACTGAAAGACAGCTTTCTTCCTACGGTAAATCCTGCCGATCCTTATAAGCTGACAGACGAAGAACGGGAGATTATGAACAAACTCCATCGTTCGTTTGTCAGCAGTGAGAAATTGAAAAAACATATCCGCTGCCTGTTCCGTTACGGATGTATGTACACGGTGAGCAACTCAAATCTGCTGTTCCACGCCTCCATACCCCTGAATGCCGACGGTACGCTGAAAGATGTGTCCATAGCCGGAAAAATGTACAAAGGAAAAGCCTTGCTGGAAAAGGTAGGGCACTTGATCCGTACCGCCTTCTTCGCTGAGGAAGACAACGAGGACAGACCCTTTGCCGTAGACTATGTATGGTACTTGTGGTGTGGCAAAGACTCCCCTGCTTTCGACAAAGACAAAATGGCTACTTTTGAACGTTACTTTTTAAAAGAGAAAGAGTTACACAAGGAAGTAAAAGGTCACTATTACAGCCTGCGCAATGAAGAAAAAGTATGTGATATGCTGCTGGACGAGTTCGGAGTGATAGGAACACACCGCCATATCATCAACGGACATGTACCCGTAAAAACCATCCAAGGTGAGAATCCGATAAAAGCAAACGGCAAGATGATGGTCATAGACGGAGGATTCTCTAAAGCGTATCATTCGGAAACCGGAATTGCCGGATATACACTGGTATACCATTCGCGCGGATTCCAACTGGTACAGCACGAACCGTTCACCTCAATGCAAAAAGCCATTGAAGAAGGGCAGGATATCAAATCGAGCACCCAGATAGTAGAAATGAGCACCCAACGCATGATGGTAAAGGACACTGACAAAGGACGGGAACTGGTGACGCAGATTAACGATTTAAAGAAATTGCTGGTGGCTTACCGGACAGGACTTATCAAGGAGAAATCTATATAAAAGATTATCCGCAATCATACCACCGGATAATAAAGAAGGTTTATTGCCCTATGATTGCGGATACAAAAATT
>ENA-OPYU01000097-OPYU01000097.1-human-gut-metagenome-genome-assembly--contig:-NODE-97-length-31745-cov-6.031786_pt1 | contig 31745 bp, 30 predicted proteins | sample MGYA00242637_ERZ504482 | MGnify/ENA primary metagenome ERZ504482 (study PRJEB26092, sample SAMD00036237) | human gut metagenome | host: Homo sapiens | study: EMG produced TPA metagenomics assembly of... | reverse complement strand
TGTCATGGCCATCACCTCTCCTCGGAGCGCGCGAACCAGGCCGCGCCCGCCGCCGTGAGCGCGGCGAACGCGAGCGCGCAGACCGCAAGGCCCGCCAGTGTGAGCATGCCGTCCGCCGCGAGCGCCCCGCCGAGCGCCATGTCCGCCGCGAGTGGCTCGCCGCTCGGCAGCACGGGGATGAAGCTCGTGGGGCATGACCATGCTCGCCGACGGCGGAAAGAGCTGCGGCAGCGGCACCAGCGACCAGGCGAACCCACCCACGAGCTGCGCGGCGAGCGGGCAGAAGATGCCCGCGAGCATGCCGAGCCGCGCCGTGAGGAAGAGCCCTGCGGGGATCATCCACGCCGCGGTCACCGTGTTGACGAGCGCGCAGAGGAGCATCGTGAGCGTGCCCGCGCACCGTGAGGCCCTGCGAGGAGAACGCCGATCCCGCGAGGTAGATGCCGAAGACCACGAGGTTTCGAGAGCGTGCAGAGCGCGAGGCACCAGAGCGCCTTGGCCCACCAGGCGCGCCCGAGCGGGAAGCCCAGGCCCAGAAGCCCTCGCATCCGCGTGCGCGCGTCCGCCCGCGCGACGCACGCCACCACGAGCGAGAGAGTCACGGGCAGGAAGAGCGCGTACCAGTAGTTCCACGCGCTGAAGATCTGCACGCCCCGGTAGGGCATCGCGCCGAGCAGCGGCATCGGCAGCGCCATGAGCACGGCCAGGCGAACCGGTGCCGCGTGGCGCGACTTCAGGGCCTCGGCGCGCAGGCCCGCGAGCAGGCCGCCTTTTCTCGCCCGTCATGCCGCCACCTCCCCACGTGCTCGTCGCCCTTCCCGGCAGAAGCTCATGAAGAGTTCCTCGAGGTCCTGCCCGGGCCGAAGCGCATCCTCGTAGGCGAGGCGCCCTCCGCAGATGATGCCGATGGTGTCCGCCATCTGCTGCACCTCGGAGAGGATGTGGCTCGAGACGATCACCGTCGTGCCCGCCGCCGCGAAGCCGCGGATCTGGTCGCGCAGCTCCTCGATGCCGATGGGGTCGAGGCCGTTGGTGGGCTCGTCGAGCACGAGCAGGCGTGGCCGGGCGATCAGCGCCAGCGCGAGCCCCAGGCGCTGCCGCATGCCCATCGAGAAGCGCCCGGCGCGCTTCTTCCCAGTGTCTGCGAGGTCCACGGCGGCGAGCACCTCATCTATGCGGCTCTCGGGAAGGCCCAGCAGCGTGGTGCGCACGCGCAGGTTCTCGCGCGCGGTGAGGTTGGGGTAGAGCGGCGCCTCCTCGATGAGGCTGCCGATTGCGTAGAGGTCCTCGCGGCGCCAGGCGTGCCCGGCAAAGAGGATCTCCCCGGCCGTCGGCCGCAGCATCCCGCAGATCATCTTGAGCGTTGTCGACTTGCCGGCGCCGTTGGGGCCGAGCAGCCCGTACACCTCGCCCTCGCGGATATGAAGGCTCACGTCGGCCACGGCGTCCTGCGCCTGGTCGCCGCGGCCGAAGCGCTTGGTGAGCCCGCGCGTCTCGAGCATGTAATCCATGGGCTTATCCTTTCTCTTCCGGGCGCGCGGGCCGAGTCGCCGTGCCCGCGCGCCTTACCTTTCGGGTTCAACATCCATGGTGGGGCGCGTTTCTAACGAAGCCGTAACGGCCGTTGGGCTCTTTTGGTGCCAGCCCTTCTCGACCCGTACGCATTTGCTTAAAGCAACAACTTTCCCGATCGATGTAATCACCGAATCAAAACGTGTACACCAGCCACCAAAGATGCCGAAAAATGTCGCTTTTGGAGGCTGATGTACACAATTGCAGAATCCAGCGCAGCCCAGAGGCGCCCTCCACATGTCTGGACTCTCTATGGCTGCGCTGGATAGACATCGCCGGAACGGGTATAGTATCGAAAGTTTTGTCGTTAACCAGCGGGGGAGTCCTGTGGGCATCAAAAAGAAGATCAAAAAGGAGCTTATCGGCACTTCCGATTACCCGTCGAATAAGATCTTTACGATCTCCAATTTCATCACCTTTACGCGCCTGATCCTCACCCTGGTATTTCTGTACCTGTTTGTGACGGATAACAACCGTGTCATCGCCATCGTTATCTACGCCGTTGCCGCCTCCACCGACTGGATGGACGGTCAGATCGCCCGCATGACTAAGACGGTCTCGTGGCTCGGCAAGGTCATGGATCCCATTTGCGACCGTGCGCTGCTGTTCACCGGCGTACTTGGACTGGTGGTCCGCGGAGAGCTGCCCATCTGGGTCTGCGTACTCATTATTGGCCGCGACATCTATCTGGGCATCGGCACGCTTATCGTGCGTCATTATCACCGTCGCCCCATCGATGTGGTCTTTCCCGGAAAGATTGCCACGGCGCTGCTCATGACCGGCTTCTCACTCATGCTGCTCGGTTTCCCCGTTATTGACGGCCTGCACCTTTTATCTTCAACCCTTACGGCCTTCCCGGGCCTCAACGGAAGCTCGGTGCCCCTCGGCATCTTCTTTGTGTACGGCGGCGTGATCTTCTCCATGCTCACGGCTGTCATCTACTCCATTAAGGGCGGAGTGGCCATTAAACAGGCTCTCGCGCATCCCGAGGACGAGGACATCGACTTTCTGAACCCTGAAATCGAAGACTGATTCGTTGGGGTATGATTACGTACGGTTCATTATTTGCGGCACGTCCGCGATAAGTTAGGGGTTGTCATGGACAACATGGTTAACAATATGCCTCAGAATGATAAGACTGCTGACGCTACCTGCGTATTCCGCGTGCCTTCAAGCGACGTCACCGTTCCCGACCTCATGGCCAACGTGCGCATCACCGCCCCCGTCCTGTCCATCGTCAAGGGTCCGCAGACTGGTGCCGCCTTTGAGCTCGAGGACGACGTGACCACCATCGGCCGCGATCCCGCGAACGGCATCTTCCTTAATGACATGACCGTTTCGCGCAGCCACGCGCGCATTATTCGCGAGGGCCTCGGCGCTCGCATCGAGGACCTGGGCTCGCTCAATGGTACCTGGGTCGACGGTGCCATTGTCAATGCAGCCCCGCTGCACGACGGTTCTTCCGTTCAGATCGGTACGTTTACGCTCATCTACCACGAGAGCACGCCGGAGCGCATCGAAACCGGTGAGTAGGGCATGGCCGAACGCAACTATCTGAGTATCGGCCAAGTCGTCAACCTACTTCGAGGCGCATACCCCGATCTTTCGAACTCAAAAATTAGATTTCTAGAGGATGAGGGGCTCATTACCCCTCATCGTACGCCTAAGGGATACCGTCAGTACTCTAAGGAGGACGTTGATCGTCTGGAGGTCATCCTGCACTTGCAGAAGACCCGCTACATGCCGCTCAACGTGATTAAGCAGCGCTTGGAAAACGCCACGGACCTGTCAACGCTCGCCTACGAGGTGGGCTTGCTATCCGATGTTCCGCTCAAGACGGAGCCCAAGGAGACTAAGCAAAAGCTGCATCCCATCGAGACCATTCCCGATATGTTGGGCGTCGAAATTTCGTTTATCCGCTCGCTCGCCGAGAACGACCTCATTCGCATCATCAAGAGTCCGCAGAATCGCGAGCTTGTCGATGGTCGCGATTTTCCGATCATCCGCTACTGCTCCGAGCTGTCGCGCTTCCATATCGAGCCGCGCAACCTGCGTCAGTACGTGTCTTCCGCCAACCGCGAGTCCTCGATGTTTGAGCAGGTGCTTGTGAGCATGCTCGGCATGGATACCTCCGATGACGAGCGCGACGCCAAGCTCGAGCGTGCGTTTAAGAAGCTTCACGACCTGACGGAGGGCGTGCACACCGCGCTGCTCAAGAACCGCGTTTTTGAGTCGCTCAACGCCGTGGTCGAGGACGCCGACATCGATGCACTCGATGAGGAAATCACTCGCTCCGAGTCCACCAAGGCCAAAAACGAAGGGACAGTCGCGCCGGCTTCACACGAGGATTCTCTCGTAAAGCCGCTCAAGGTCGTCGCCCCTTCGCAATCCGGCACCGTCACCGCGGGCAAGTAACAGCTGCCGCTTATCCGGCAACCCATTGAAAGGTCATGCAATGTACGACTTCGAATCTCAAATCGTCGACATCCCCGACTATCCCGAGCCCGGAGTCATCTTTAAAGACATCACGCCGCTCTTCGGCAATCCCGAGGCGCTCAAAGCCATGACCGATGCCCTCGCCGAGCACTTTGCCGGCATGGGAATCACCAAGGTCGTAGGTCCCGAGGCTCGCGGCTTTATGGTGGGCGTTCCCGTGGCCGTCGCTCTGGGCGCCGGCTTTGTTCCCGCACGTAAACCGGGCAAGCTGCCGCGCGAGACCGTAAGCCAGAGCTACGAGCTCGAGTACGGCACCGATTCAATTGAGATCCATGCCGACGCTATCAGCTCTAAAGATACCGTGTTGATTCTGGACGACTTGGTCGCGACGGGCGGAACCGTCGAGGCAACAGGTAAACTGGTGCGAGATATGGGCGCAAAGCTTGTGGGCTACGGGTGTATCCTTGAGCTTGCGTTTCTCAACCCGCGCGAGAAGCTCACGTCGACTGACGACGATGTTGAGCTCTTTAGCCTGGTGACGGTGGACTAGCCGTTACCCTTAGTTACTGGAAAGGAAGCTACATGCGCACAGCAAACACGCACAAAAACATGGCACGCTGCGCTGCTACGGCAACCCTCGCTTGTGTTTTGGGCTTGGGCCTCGCGGCTCCTGCCTACGCCGATACCACATCCGACCTTGCCGCTGCTCGTACGAAGCTCGAGCAGATCGGTACCCAAACCCAGCAGATTTACGATGAGCTCGCCACGCAGACGCAGGCGCTCGATCAGACTGCTGGCGAGATCACGCAAAAGCAGCAGGAGATTGCTGACGGTCAGGCCAAGCTCTCGATCTATGTCGCCGGCGAGTACAAAACCGGCGGTCTGAGCCTGCTTCAGGTTCTAACGGGCGTTGACGACCTGAGCGATATGCTCAACCGTCTGTTCTACTACGGCAAAGTCTCCGATAAGCAAGCTCAGACCATTCAAGAGGTCAAGGAGCTTAAACAGCAGCTCACCGATAAGCAGTCCGAGCAGGAAAAGAACGTCGCAGCCACGCAAAAGAAGGTCGACGAGCTTAACGCCCAGCAGGCTGAAGCCCAGAACGTCGTAAACTCCCTGGATTCGCAGCTGCAAGCCGAGCTTGCCGCAGAGGCCGAGGCCAACGCCGCGCTGCAGGCCGGCATCAACGCCAGTACCGCCGAGAAGGCCACGGTGAGCAACGAGACTGCCGGTACGACCGAAAACACCAACAACGGTGGCCAGACCAGCAATAACAACAACCAGGGCGGCAACACTCCGGCTCCTACGCCGGCACCTGCTCCGACGCCTTCTGTTCCGAGCCAGTCCGTCGATGGCGGCTCTGTTGTCTCGCGTGCGTACAGTAAGCTTGGTTGCGCTTATTCCTGGGGCGGAATTGGCCCGAACAGCTTCGACTGCTCTGGTTTTGTTAGCTATTGCCTCACTGGTCGCTATTGCCGCCTGGGCACCACGGGTACCTTTATGGGCTGGACGCGTGTGTCCGATCCGCAGCCCGGTGACGTTGTGGTCAACTCGTACCACACCGGCATTTACATCGGTGGTGGTCAGATGATTCATGCTTCCGACTACAACACGGGTGTCATCATCAGCTCCGTTGCCGCCGGCATGAACAATAACTATATCTTTGTGCGTTACTAAGTCATCTTACACAGCGTGTGAATGTGGACCTCGTGGCTTTAAGTCGCGAGGTCCATTCTTTTTTGCTCTAATCTTGTACGGCTATCTAGTATTCAAAAGCTAGATAGCCGTACATTCAGTTTGCAAGATGGCTATAATTGTTGAAGAACAATTAGAAAGGACCCTCTATGAGCTGGGCACTTATCTCAGATTCAAGCTGTAACCTCCGCGATTGGCAACCGACCGCGCCCCATACCACCTTTGCATTTGCGCCCCTCAAAATTCGAGTGGGGGAGCGTGAATTCATCGATGACCTTTCGCTCGATGTTCATGAGCTCAACTGCGCTGTTCAGGCGGAGACGAACGCTTCTTCGAGCGCTTGTCCCAGCGTAGGGGAGTGGGCCGAGCTCTTCAAATTGGCAGACAAGACCATCTGCATGCCGATCTCTGAGGGCGTGTCGGGCAGCTACAACGCAGCAGCCACGGCTCGCGATATGGTTCTTGCCGAGGAGCCCGACCGGCAGATTCACCTAGTCAATTCGCGCGCAGCTGGCGGCAAAATGGACCTCATTTTCTTGCTGTTCGACCGCTATCTTGCAAGCAATCCGGATGTCTCATTCGAGGACGCTTGCGCATACTTCGATAGCCTTGAGCAGAGCAGCAAAATCCTCTTCAGCTTGTGCAATTACGAAAACCTGGCCAAAGCCGGACGTATCCCTAAGGCAGCCGGCGTCATTGCCAACAAGCTCAATATCCGCATTTTGGGCACGGCGAGCGAGGCCGGTAAAATCGAACTCGTCGGGCACACGCGTGGCGAAAAGAAGATGCTCAACAAGATCATCGATACCATGGAAGCCGAGGGTTTTACGGGCGGCGAGGTCGTCATCGACCATGTTGAGAACGAAGCTGGAGCCCAGGCGCTTACTGACCGCATAGTCGAGCATTGGCCCGGCTCCAAGACCATCATCATGCCCTGCAACGGCCTGGATTCCTATTACGCCGAAATGCACGGCCTCATCATCGGCTACGGCATGGGCGTAGCTTCGGGCAAATAAAGTCCAACCAAGCAAAAATATGGGCGGGACAAAGCGACAGATGGCTCTTTGTCCCGCCCATTTTATTCGTCGGCTAGCTATTAAATCCGTTGAACTTAAGATAGCTCATCAAGTAAGCCTTCGAAACAAAGGATGAAACCGCGCTGCGCACAAGCAGCGACTCACGCGTCACCTGATGCGCCGTATCGGGAACCGGTGTCTGCTCGACGGAAAACGCCGAACGAATCGATGCCTCGAGCTGATCGACCACATAATCGAAGGCCGTCGGGGCATCGTAGCTCAAACGCTGAATGTTAAAGAGTGCCTGCACCGCAGCAATAGGTAGCACCTGCTTAAAGATGCAGATAGCAATCAGACGGGCAATCTGCTCGCGGCCATATTGCTTTTTGACCGGAGCAGGCACCAGGCCGACCTTCACGTAGTTGTTGATCATCGATGGCGTAATGACGGGCTGCTCAACGCAAATGGACAGCGGCTCCATCCACAGCGCAACATACTCAATAACCTGGTCGCGGTAGAGCGTCACATTGGGCAACTGATTATAGCGCGGCAGACTCAACGTATTGAGGTTGCGAACGATATCGGACTCAATAAATGCATCGGGCAGCACAGTGGGCTGAATATCCTCAGGCTTAATGCTGATCGAAGAATCAGACATCGGAATGACGTGTTTAACGTGGTTCATAAAGGTCCTCCGTTCATATCTATATTGTATTCTACGTTATCTAGTTTTGCATACCACATAGCCGGCAAGTAAAAGTGGTTGGACAGCACATTGATGCACCGTCCAACCACTTTGTTTAAAGATAACAACCTTACATAAGATATATTATCGTACTTATCCGCGTAGGAAAGCGTATGCGCTGGTTGCCGCTATGGCTCCGTCTGAAACGGCGGTCACAACCTGGCGTAAACGCTTGGAGCGGATATCGCCGGCTGCGAATAAGCCGGGCGTACGGGTGGCCATCGAATCGTCGGTAACAATGCCGCCGTCCGGAGCCAGATCGACGAGATGCTCAACCAGCTCGGTGTGTGGCTGCGTGCCCGCAAAGACAAAGATGCCAAATGAGCCAGGTTCAAAGGACTCAGCGTGCATTTCACCAGTCGCATTGTCCTTGAATGTAATTGTCGTAGGCATCGCTTCACCAGAAAGCTCAACAATACTAGTTTGGTACCTAACTGAAATATTGTCGTTAGCAAGCACCTTATTCACAACACCCTCGGGTGCACGGAATTGATCGCGACGCAGCACGATGGTCACGCTGCTGGCGATTTCTGACAAGAACAGGGCTTCCTCGCAGGCAGCATTGCCGCCCCCAATAACAAAGACCTGCTTGCCGCGGAAGAACATGCCGTCACATGTTGCGCAATACGAAACGCCACGACCGCGATACGTATCCTCGCCAACAAAACCAGCAGGACGCGGCGTGGCACCCATGCACGCAATGACGCTCTTGGCCGTTGTGTCGCCCATATCATGATGGATGGTAAATTGAGCCGCATCGGCATCGTAATCGACGCCTGTCACCATACTCCATTCAACCTGAGCCCCCAGGCCTTCAGCATGCTGTTGGAATCGCTCACCAAGTTCAACACCGCTCAGCAGCGGAATGCCAGGATAATTCTCAATCTCGTTGGACGTGGCGATCTGTCCGCCAGACATGCCCTGCTCAAGGACAGTCGTCGTCAGGTTGGCGCGCGCCGCATAAATGGCGGCAGCATAGCCCGCAGGGCCGCCGCCGATAATCGCAACATCGATTGTCTGATCGGTAGTCATGAAGAGTCCTCTCGTCGAAACGTTGTCGTTCTTTGCGCTCATACCCAAATTTACGTGAACGTGACACTCATGCACTACAATGATAAATCCGTGTTACAACGTCGAAGGGGAGTTATCGATGGATCAGACGCAGACGAGCGACGACGCTCCCCTGCTCACGCACAGCGCTCCCCAATCGGAGCAAACCACGCTCTTGACACAGCAAAAACCTCTCGTGACCATCGTGCACGCCTCGGTCGGCTCGGGCCACAAGGCCGCCGCAAATGCGATTGCGCAGGCATTCGACCTCATCCGCGGCACCAATGGCATCCCCGAGGACGTTGAGATTGAAGTGCTCGATATCCTTGATTTTGGACGTATTAAATTCGACGGCAATAAGACCGCGGCTTCTTTTACGGGAGCCACGCGCCCCATTTACGACCTGACCTGGCGATATACGCTTACGGGACATCTTCTCTGGGGCGGCGGCACGGCATGGTCGCGTATTATGTTCCCCGCCTTCAACGAATATATTCGCAGCCGCAGGCCCATAGCCGTAGTCGCAACGCACATCACAGCAGCCAATGTTGCCGTGGGCGCTCGCGTAATTACGGGTATCGATTATCCGGTCATCTGCGTACCGACCGACTACGAAGTCGAGGGCTGGTGGCCCCACAAGGACACCGACCTATTCTGTGTTGCCAACGAATTTATGGCCGAAACGCTGCGTCCGCGCAAGGTACCCGAGTCAAAGATTCGCATTACCGGCATTCCTATTCGCACCGGATTCGACACGGATTACGATCGCGAGGAAGAGCTAGCCAAGTTCAACCTCCCCACCGACAAGACCGTCGTGCTGGTAATGGCCGGTGCCAGCTTGCCTCAGCCTTACGTCCGCTTTCGCGCGGCGATGGACCACACCCTCCCCTTCCTGCGTAGCTTCGAAGACATGCACTTTGTCTTTTTGCCCGGCAAAGACGCGGAGTATGCCACCCGGCTGAAGACGCTCTTCGATGCCATGAAGCTCGAAAACGTCACGGTGTTGGACTATGTCGACGATATGGCGGCCCTCATGCACGGCTGCGACCTGGCAATCCTCAAATCGGGCGGACTCACGGTCACCGAGTGCCTATGCGCGCATCTTCCAATGATCCTGCTGGGCAAGTCCTATGGCCAGGAAAAGGCCAACACCACTATGCTCACCGGCATGGGCGCCAGCATGCACGTCACCACGGCACGAGAGCTCATCGTAACCCTACGCCACCTGCACGACCATCCCGAATCACTCAAAGCCCTACTCATCAACGGCGAAGTACTACGCCGCCCCCGCGCAGCCGAAGACATCGCCATTGCCACCATGGAACTCGTAGGCAAACCCCTAAAGCGCAAGCGAGCCTTCTGCCGTTTCTATTGGGGCGGGAAGCCTGCGCATATCCGCTAGCATTGGACTGTCCGCTTGCCTGCGGGAGGCCCCTATATATCAATCCCGTGCTCAAACATTCTCGCTTCGTCCCGCTCGCTGCGAAACTGCGCGCGGGACGATATATAGGGGCCCTCCCACAGGTAAGCTACGTTTACGTACTAGCAACTACACCAGAATTGCCTACCATTAGAACCTGCTAAGGCGAAACCAGAAAATACAAATACAGTAAGCCGATGCGACAAAGGAGGTGTCCCTTTATCGCATCGGCTTACTAGAAAAGTAAGTATTTTTCAAGCGAGTAGCCGCCCGCCCGCCTCTCACACATATCGTTCCACGCGCAGTTTCGCAGCGAGCGAAGCGAAGCGAGAATGTTTGAGCATGGAATGATATGTGTGAGAGGCGGGCGGGAGGGATACGAGCACCCCTAAGCTACGCCGCTAGAACCGAAACCGCCGGCTCCTCGGTCGGTTTTATCTAGTTCTTCTACTTCTACGAGGTTGACCGTGGGGACTTCTTGGATGACGAGTTGGGCGATGCGGTCGCCTTTGTTGATTTGGATGTTGTTCGTGGGGTCTAGGTTGATGAGGATGACTTTGAGCTCTCCTCGGTAGTGGGCGTCGATGAGGCCAGGAGTGTTGACTATGGACAGGCCTTGCTTAATGGCCAGGCCGCTGCGGGGCTGGACGAAGCCGGCGTAGCCGTCGGGCAGGGCGACAGCTAGGCCCGTGGAGACCAGGCGACGCTCAAAAGGCTTGAGGGTGCAATCCTCGTTGGCTCGGAGGTCAAGACCGGCATCCGTGGGATGGGCGTATTTGGGAAGCTCGACGGTTGGGTCGAGACGCTTAATGTTAACGGTAATGTTGGACATGAAATCACCTTAGCTTGTCGAGCTCTTGCAGAAACTCATCGACGTCTTTGAAATCGCGATAGACCGAGGCAAAGCGGATGTAGGCCACTTTATCGATCTTGGCCAACCGCTTAAGAACCATATCGCCCAGCTCATGGGACGTAACAGCCGTGAGCGTACGGGAACGAAGCTCAACCTCAATATCGTCAATGATCTCGTTGAGCTTTTTAGTGTCGATATCTCGCTTGATCGTGGCGCGCATCAAACCGACCAGCAGCTTATTGCGATCGAACCGTTGCTTGGATCCGTCTGACTTAATGACCTCGATAGGGTCTTCACAACGCTCAAATGTCGTAAAGCGATAATTGCATGAGCAGCATTCGCGACGGCGCTTGATGGTGTTATTTGATTCCTGCATGCGGGAATCAACGACGCGGGTATGTGCCTTGCCGCATTTGGGACAGCGCATGGTACCTCCTCTAAAACGATTACAAGGGTACCATGCGACGGTACTTAAATCTTATGAACGTGCGGGAACTTTAAGATGCGCACCGGCATCGAGCGAGCCATGCTCCAGGTGATTGACGTTGCGGATCATATCAGAGGTCTCCTGCGTGGAAAGACCCTCAATCGGATGCTCCTGGGCTAGCGACCACAAGGAATCGCCAGACTGAACACAGACGGTCTCGTAGGTAACGTTGGATACCGACTCGGCATATGCGGCGTGACGAGCGCTGAAGATCGAGGTGGCAAGTACAAAGAAGAGCGTGAGCGCAACGGCTAGGGCGACAATCGTCGAAGCCTTTAGGGCAACGGGGGCCGAAGTCGTGGCGACGCACTGGCTGCGGACGGGCCTGCCAGGCAGTGTTTGGAAACCAGATCGGCCGCCTTTAACAACCGTGAAAGCCGGCGCCGCAGGCGTCTCGAGCTTAAGGGCGAGGTTTCCCTGGACCATATCCGTTGCGTTCATCATGTTCTCCTCTCGCGTGTTTTGCTGAGAACAGTTTTATCAAGCCGCGCGGACAAAAATGTCTAGCGCGAGAACGAATGTTCGGTTATTATTATCTTCGAACAGTTGTTCCTGTCAAGCAATAATCGAACATTTGTTTGACATTGGCAGAGAGGATCCCCTGATGGCTCGCAAAATTACCAAGCGTCAGCAGCAGATTTACGACTTCATCAAGGAATATCAGCAGGAGAAGGGCTATCCGCCCAGTGTGCGCGAGATGGCATCGGCCGTAGGCCTCTCCTCCCCCAGCACGGTGCATGCTCATCTCTCTGCCCTGGAGGCTCGAGGGCTGCTCAAGCGCGATGCCACCAAGCCTCGCGCCCTAGAGCTTTTTGATGAGGACGGATCCTCCGTCTCGATTTCCAAATCCGATGAACCCACAGCGCCCCGCGGAACGGTCTCACTGCCGCTCGTCGGTCGCGTCGCGGCTGGGATTCCCATTCTGGCCGAGCAAAATATCGAGGACACCTTTACCATCCCGACCGAAATCGCCACAGACCAGGGCTCCTTTATCCTTGAAGTGCACGGCAACTCAATGATCAATGTCGGCATCTACAACGGTGACTACATTATCGTTCGCGAGCAAAAGAGCGCCATGAACGGCGAAATCGTCGTGGCCATGATCGATGGCTCGGCGACCGTCAAGACGTTCTACAAGGAGCAGGGGCGCGTGCGCCTGCAGCCTGAGAACGACACCATGGAGCCCATCTATGCGACGAACCCCGTTATTTTGGGTAAGGTTGTCGGATTAATGCGCCGGTTCTCGTAATGCAAAAACGCATCACCATATTTGATACCATCCGCGGGTTTACGATGCTATCGATGGCAGGTTTTCACGCCTGCTACGATTTGGCCTACCTATATGGATGGGATATGCCATGGTTTACCGAAACGGTTTTCCAGGATATCTGGCGCGCTAGTATCAGCTGGGTATTTTTGTTTATCGCCGGTTGGATGTGCACGCTCTCGCGCAATAACGTTAAGCGCGCCCTCAAATACGCGGCCGCAGCTTTGGTCGTATGGATTGCAACTACACTAGTATCAGTCGACGATTCGGTAAACTTTGGCATCATTTATTGCATGGCGGCGTGCACCGCGGTGGTTGCACTCACCCGTCCGTTACTCCAAAAATTACCGGGCACGTGGGGCATCGCAGTATGCCTTGTTCTTTTACCCTAACCTGGGGCATTCCAAAGGCGGTCTACCCACTCCCCTACCTGGCATGGCTTGGATTCCCGGGCCCGGATTTTGTTTCGGGAGACTACTATCCGCTCATTCCATTTGTCTTTATGTACCTTACCGGCTTCTTTACTGCCCAGGCAGCACAAGCATCAAGCCACGAAGCGCCGGCATGGGCATACGCCAATCCCATCCCGGCGCTCGCAGTCCTCGGTCGGCATGCCTTACCGTTCTACCTACTCCATCAGCCTGTCATTCTAGGCGTGCTAGAGCTCGTTTACTCCGTACGATAGCGCTCAAGACGCGGCGCGATTCGGGCCGGCATCTTTGCCACAATGCGAACGCCGTCCTCTAGATATTCCTCATGCAGAAGGGTTCCCTGCTCATGCACCAGCGTAATGAGGGCGCCCTCGCGATACGGGATATCAGCGGAGAGCAACACATCGGTGGCAGCCGCCTCACGAGCAATTCGGTCGACGAGATCGTCGAGCCCCTCGCCTGTCTGGGCCGAGAACAACACGGCCTCGGGATAGCGACGACGGAAACTCAATCGATCGACGCTATCGAGTAGGTCGATTTTATTGAACACCGTAAGCGTCAAACGCTCGCCGGCACCGATCTCGTCAAGAACGCGATCGACTGCCTCGAGCTGGCGCTCATAGTCCTCGTCGGAGGCATCCACAACTTTAAGTATCAGGTCGGCACCAAGGACCTCAGACAGCGTGGACTTAAAGGCATCAACGAGACCATGCGGTAGCTTTTGAATAAAGCCAACGGTATCGGTAATGGTCATACCACGACCACCGGGTAAGCGATACGAGCGCGTCGTCGGATCGAGCGTGGCAAACAATTTGTCCTGTGAAAACACCGTAGACCCAGTCAGGCGATTGAGCAACGTCGACTTACCGGCATTGGTATAACCGGCTAAGGCAACACGAAACGCCGGCGACTCGATACGACTCTTTGACTGGACATCGCGGCGCTGTTCAACCTGCTTAAGCTCGCGACGAAGCGCGGCAATCTTGTTGCGAATCAAACGTCGGTCAACCTCGAGCTGGCTTTCGCCCTGGCCAAAGCGCGAACCAATGCCACCGCGTGTCTGCTCTTTAGCAAGATGGCTCCACATACCGCGCAAGCGAGGCAACAGATACTGCAATTGGGCTAGCTGCACCTGCAGGCGGCCCTCACGGGTCTGAGCGTGCAGGCCAAAGATATCGAGAATCAACGCCGTGCGGTCGATAATCTTAACCGGTTCGCCCACGGCTTTCTCAAGATAAGACTGCTGCGAGGGCGTTAAATCGTCGTCGAAGATAACAACATCGACATCCATACGATGCACGAGCCCGCAAAGCTCCTCAACCTTACCGGAGCCGATAAACGATTTTGGATATGGCTTAACCAGACGCTGCGACAAACGCGCCACGCACTGGGCGCCAGCCGTATGGGCCAGGCGCTCAAGCTCGTCAAGCGAACGATCGAGAGGCCAGGCGTTATCGCGCCACTCAACTCCGACAAGAACGGCACGTTCGGGCTCAGGCGCCGTGGGAACGAGGGGAAACCGAGCCATTAGGCCGCCTCGATACGGTGAAGGATGTCATCAACGACCTCATCGATCGTAAACTCGTCCATATCGAACCACACGATGCGGTCATCGCGTTTAAACCACGAAAGCTGACGCTTGGCATAGCGACGCGAACGAATCTTGATGAGTTCGCGAGCCTCATCCATAGAAATCACGCCGTTAAAGGCATCGATAATCTCTTTATAGCCAATCGCCTGCATCGAAGTCAGGGCATCTCCCAGCCCCTTGTCCATAAGACCACGAACCTCATCAACAAGACCCTGCTCAAACATCAGATCGACGCGAAGGTTAATGCGCTCGTAAAGCGCCTCGCGATTACGCATCAATCCAAACCACAGAGCGTGATAATGCTCGCGCGGAACACTAAACTGCAACTTTTGCTGCGCGTAGGACACGCCATCATCGTGCATTTCCAGCGCGCGAATCACGCGACGAACATTATGGGGGTGGATGACCGCGGCGGACTCGGGGTCACGCTCGGCAAGCAGCGCGTGCAGCGCTTCCTCGCCAATGCGCTCGGCAAGCTCCTGATACCCCGCGCGGCGATCGTCCTCAAGTTCGCCCGAGGGAAAATCCATCTCATCCAGGGCCGCCTTGAGATACAAGCCCGTACCCCCGCAAAACACCGGTAGGCGGCCCTCGCCCAGCAAGCGCTCAACATGTACACGAGCGTCTGCCTGATACAACGCTGCAGAATATGCAACGCCCGGTTCAACAATATCGACCAGGCGTAGAGGCGCCGCGCATTCCTCTGGTGCCATCTTGGCAGTGCCGATATCCATGCCTCGATAGATTTGCATCGCGTCACACGACAGCACTTCGGACGAAAGACGAGCCGCTAAACGATCTGCGACATCACTTTTACCAACCGCGGTCGGACCGACAATCGCAACGGCAGAAAGGCTTGCCCCGTGAGAAATCATTAGCGCGGCTCGCCCACAACGGATCCGGACAGATACCACGTCTTGGCAACATCGATGTCAACATCGACAATCTTGCCAATCAACTGATCGATGCTGTAGCCCTCGGGAATCGGTGCATGAACGGTCTGATTCTTAGGACTCTTGCCCAGCAGCACCGCGTCATTCTTTTTGCTCGTACCCTCAATAAGCGCCGGCACGACGGTGTGAAGCTCACCCTGGTTATACTCGTGCGCAGTGGTCTCGATAACCTTCACCAGACGGTTGAAGCGCTCAAGAATCACCTCATGCGGCGTGGGATCGTCAATCTCGGCGGCCGGAGTACCGGCGCGCTTGGAGTAGATAAACGTATAGGCCTGAGCATAACGGACCGTCTCGGCGAGCGAGAGCGTCTGCTCAAAGTCTTCCTCGGTCTCGCCGGGGAAACCCACGATGATATCGGTCGAAAGCGCGATATCGGGCATGCGATTGCGGATGCGATCGACCAGGCCCAGATAATCCTCGCGCGTATAGCGACGATTCATCTCTTTAAGGATGCGAGTTGAGCCCGACTGAACTGCCAAGTGCAGCTGCGGCATGACGGCAGGCGTCTCAGCCATAGCGTCGATAGTCTCGGGCAGCAGGTCTTTGGGGTGCGAGGAAGTAAAGAAGATACGCTCTACACCCGTATCGCCCACGGCACGCAGCAAATCGGCAAAACGAGGCTTGCCAAACAGATCGCGACCATATGAGTTAACGTTTTGGCCCAGCAGTGTGATCTCGCGCACGCCCTGGCGCACCAGACCGGTAACCTCGTCGACAATCTCCTCGAAGGGGCGGCTCTTTTCGCGACCGCGCACGTACGGCACGATGCAATAGGTGCAGAAATTATTGCAGCCCGTCATGATGGGCACCCAGGCGTGATACTGGGTCTCGCGATGCCACGGCATGCTCATGGCATCCGTATCCTCATGCTCATTGGTGCGGATATGACGCTTACCATCAAGGAACGCCTCGGCAATGAGCTCGGCCACATGTGCGATGGAATGCGTGCCAAAGATGACATTGACGTTATCGACGTTGGTGAGCAGGCCCTCTCCATCACGCTGCGCGATGCAGCCGCCCACGGCAACCACACGCTTGCCCGAAGGCGAAGGCGGCAGGCTTTTGCAGGAATTGCACTGACCGTACAGGCGAGTATCGGCGGCCTCACGCACACAGCATGTCATGAAGACAACGATATCGGCATGCTCGGGATCGAGCGCCATGAGGCAACCATACGAATCGAGCAGACCGCTCACGCGCTCGGAATCGTGCTGATTCATCTGGCAGCCAAAGGTGCGGATAAAGTAGGTTTTACCGGCAAGAATATCGCGTACGGAACGCTGGTCCATGTGCATAAGTCCTAACGATGGGGAGCAAAACGAGGCAATCAGAAGCTATGCCACAGGCTTAACATCATCCATGACGACGTTATCCATAGCAGCTCGATTGATCTGGTGAACGTAGATAGAAAGGCGGATGGCCGTGCGCGACTCCCCGTTAATGAGGATGTCGGAGAACACGGGCGCGCAGGAAATATCAAACCCAGTTGGAATCAAAAAACCGCGCGCGATAGCCACGGCCTTTATGGCCTGGTTGACCGCACCGGCGCCGACACACTGAATGTTGACGGGCACACCATCCTTGACCATGCCGGCGATGGCGCCGGCAACGGACGCGGGCGATGATTTGCTTGATACCTTCAGGCAATCCATGAAGAAACTCCTGCGTTTAAAAGTACGTTTTAACTGCAATAACTTTATCGTACCGAGTGGACTCGGTAAAGGCACTATTCCTCTTTGGCAAGATCGAAGGTCACGGTGATTCGATCACGCGAAACGCGAATCTTTGGGTCGCCGCAAAGGTTGAGATAGTACCGGGCGGCAAGATCATTAAAGTCGCGCTCCACAGCACGCGAAAACTGTGCCATGTCATCCTTGGCAATACGTAGCCCGCGACGATCCTTCGCGAGATCGACAGGAGCCGGCGCATGCGAGGACGAATCACGCTCGCGCAGCAGACGCGCGGTCACACCGCGAACGGGCTTAATCTGCCCTGCCAAAATGCGATGTGCCGTGCGCTCGGACATCTCAAGACCCAAACCCGAGCAGATACGGATAAAGTCCTCGGCATCAGAGGCAAGGCCTAAACGATCGACAACCGGAAGCTCGCTCTCGTCGTCAATGAACAGGAGACGAGACGTATCGAGCCGACTTGACGCCTGAGCATAAAGGGTCGCGGCAATCTCAGACGGAGAACCAAGATAAACATCGCAACCACGCAGCTCCTCGAGCGCAAACTCACAGGCAGCGCGAATAATATTATGCGGGCCGCGAGCACAGACATAACGTCCGTCCTCATCCTTGACGGCCTGGGGCCAGCTGGACTGATCGGCACGCTCACTAAGGCGGTCGGTCGCAACGCTCACCTTAAAGGCTGAACCAAGATCGACGCCGGACGTGACCACACGGGCCTCGTCGGTGTTCTGCTTGATCGAAAACAATGCCATGCCACGACCGTGAACGCCCCAACGGTCCATCTTCATGCTCTCGAGCTTTGAGGTAACGCGAGCATCGAAAATTCGCTCTTGCATATCCTGCGGAACACCCGAGCCGTTATCCAGAAAGACAAGCGTGCGGACGCCATCTTCCTTGGTCGTGGCGAGATAGACCTTGTCGGCGCCGGCATCGCGAGCATTACGGAGCATTTCGATGACGATATCCTCGACATGCTGAATGTCGTGCTTTGCCTGGCGCCGCTCGGCCTCCGAAACGCGGAGGCGGACATACCCCTCGCCAAGGTTCTCCTCGACGCGAAGGTTGCCCTCCCCCGACATCGACGCGATAAATGAGATGAGCTCGTTCGCGTCGCTCATGTTATTTAGCGATATCGACAGCGCGGCTCTCGCGAATCACGACGACGCGCACCTGACCGGGATACTCCATCTCTTCCTCGATCTGATGGGCGATATCGTGAGCCAGGACCGTGGACTGGGCATCGGAGATCTTGTCCGGCTGAACCATGACGTGGACCTCGCGACCAGCCTGCATGGCATAGGTACGCTCGACGCCGTCATGGGCGTTGGCGATCTCCTCAAGCTTCTCAAGACGCTTGATATAGTTCTCGGCAGACTCGCGACGGGCACCGGGGCGAGAGGCAGAGACAGCATCGGCGGCCTGAACCAGGACATCGAGCACCGTGTTGGGGTCGACGTCGGCATGGTGAGCCTCGATAGCGTGGACGATAACGGGCTTCTCGCCATAACGGCGGGCAAGCTCGGCGCCGATGACGGCATGCGGGCCCTCGACGTCATGGTCGATTGCCTTGCCCAGGTCGTGCAGCAGGCCGGCGCGCTTGGCGGTAACAACGTCCAGGCCAAGCTCGGAAGCCATTACGCCGCACAGGTCAGAGACCTCGAGGGAGTGCTGAAGCACGTTCTGACCAAACGAGGTACGGTAGCGCAGGGCACCAAGGGTCTTGACAATCTCGGGGTGCAGGTCGTGAATGCCGGTATCGAATGCAGCTTGCTCGCCAGCCTCGCGCACGCGCTGCTGAACCAGGTCGGCAGCCTTGTGATACATCTCCTCGATGCGGGCGGGGTGAATGCGGCCGTCGGCGATGAGGTTCTCCAGAGCAACACGGGCGGTCTCACGACGGACCGGATCGAAGCTCGAAAGAACGACGGTCTCGGGCGTGTCGTCGATCACGAGGTTGACGCCGGAAACCTGCTCGAAGGTCCGGATGTTGCGACCCTCGCGACCGATGATACGGCCCTTGAGGTCATCAGAGGGAATGTGCACGGAGGTAACGGTGACCTCGGCAGTGTGGTCGGCAGCGCAGCGCTGAATCGCCAGGGACAGAATCTCCTGGGCGGTCTTGTGGCACTCGGCGCGAACCTGCTGCTCGGACTCGCGAATAATCGTGGCGGCCTCGTGGGTGACCTCGCCGCGAACCTTATCGAGGAGCTCCTTGTGGGCATCCTCGCGGGTAAGGTCGGCGATACGCTCGAGCTCGGAGGTCTGCTTTGCGCAGAGCTCCTCGAGCTCACGGGAGCGCTTCTCGACCTGACCGGCCTGACTGGACAGCTGATGCTCGCGCTTGTCGAGAGCGTCGTTGCGGCGATCGAGGGATTCCTCGCGCTGCATCACGCGGTTCTCGAGCGTACGAATCTCGCTCTTGCGCTGCTTGTCCTCGGCCTCGGCGGCCTGCTTGTTCTTGATGATCTCCTCTTTAGCCTCGAGCAGAGCCTCTTTTTTGAGGGTCTCGGCCTGACGCTTTGCATCACCGATCAGGGACTCAGCCTGTGCGTGTGCCGACTGGATCTTTTCGTCGGCCTCGTGAAGACTACCCTGCTTGGCGGTGCGCATGTAGGCAATGGCGGCGATGGCACCCAAAACGATGCCAACGAGCGCTGCAATGATAGGCATGCTCACTCCTTTTTATGGATTCGTTACACAACAAAGCGAACCGTCCTTATGAACGGCTCGCGACATTTGAGTAATATGGGCGCAGCTTATGCGGGTCGGATACAGATAAACATATAAACAAACTCATCACAGATGAGCACATATCACAAAGCAAATGACAGTGTTTATCGTACGTTGAACCACAACAACTGTCAAATAAATGGCCCCAGTACGGCGGCTAAAACGCGGTGAGCGGCGGGGCCACAAAACGCATACGCCTAAAGCGCACATTCCTCGCATTCGGCATCGAGACGTGCCTTAACGGCATCGGCGGCGATGTGATACGAGAAGCCCTTGCCCATCAAAAACCGAACCAGTTTTTCGAATCCGCGCGTCTCTGGAACACGCCGCTTGGCGAGCAGGGCTGACGCACGCGCCAAATCGTCTTCGACGGCAAAATAATCCTCGGGATAACCGGGAATGTCATCGAGCACAACATGACGTCGCTTGAGCTCGGTCTCGATTTTTCGCTGTCCCCAACCGCGCCGCTTGCGTTCCTCGATAAAGTACGAGCAAAAGCGATTCTCGTCTAAAAAGCGATACTCGGTGGCGCGCTCGACGGCGAAATCGATCGCGGGCTGGTGAAAACCGTAGCGAGCCAGCTTGTCACGGACCTCACCCGTCGCATGGTCGCGGCGCGATAACATCTCAGTCACCATGGTAAGTGCACATTTACGCTCGATGAGCTGCACCGCCTCACGAAAGTTATCCCAATCACAGGGAAGATCGGGGCGGTTTTTGACATACAGGCGCGCGACCCGCACGGGAATCCAAATGGACCGCTCAAAACCGCCCTCAAGCTCACAATCGATATGTGCGCAAGGCTTTTTGGACGCATACCCGCTCGAGAACGAGGAGACCGCCTTCTTATCGGGAAAGACGACCGTGGCCTCGGTCACCGTATACGACATGAGCGTAACCGCTACTCGTCGTCATCATCGAGCATGGCGGAACCATCGATGGCGTAAAGCTCGTCAAACTCCTCAGGCGCAGGCTGATCGGTCAGCTCTACCTCGGACGGAGCATCGTCATCAAACTCAAGCCCGCAGGCAAGACGGACCTTATGCTCAATCTCGTCGGCGCAATCGGGGTGTTCGCGCAGGAACGCCTTGGCGGCCTCGCGACCGTTGCCGAGCTTGTCCTCGCCATAGGCAAACCAGGAGCCCATCTTCTTGCAGATGCCGCACTCGACAGCCATGTCCAGAATCGAGCCCTCCTTAGAGATGCCCGTACCGTACATAATGTCGAACTCAGCAGAACGGAACGGAGCTGCCACCTTGTTCTTAACGACCTTAGCGCGCACGCGGTTACCGATAACCTCGTCCTTAAGCTTAATGCTATCGATACGGCGAATGTCGATACGCACCGAAGAGAAGAATTTAAGGGCGCGGCCGCCCGTCGTGGTCTCGGGGTTGCCGAACATGACGCCGATCTTCTCACGCAGCTGGTTAATGAAGATGCACGTCGTGTTGGACTTAGACAGCGAGCCGGCGAGCTTGCGGAGCGCTTGGCTCATCAGGCGAGCCTGAAGACCGACCGTAGTGTCGCCGATTTCTCCCTCGATCTCGGCACGCGGGGTCAGCGCGGCGACGGAGTCAACAACGATGGCATCAATGGCGCCGGAACGCACGAGCATGTCAACAATCTCGAGCGCCTGCTCGCCCGTATCGGGCTGAGAAATGAGCACCTCGTCGATATCCACGCCGATACGCGCGGCATAAGTGGGATCGAGCGCATGCTCGGCATCGATAAATGCCACAACGCCACCCATTGCCTGGGCCTCGGCCAGGATCTCGAGCGAAAGCGTCGTCTTACCGGAGGACTCAGGACCGTAAATCTCGACGATACGGCCACGCGGCACGCCGCCGATACCCAGCGCGGCATCGAGTGCCAGAGCGCCCGTAGGGATGGCCTCGACCTCGAGCTCGGGGCCACCGTCGCCGTACCTCATGATGGAACCCTGGCCGAATTTCTTCTCGATCTCAGCCTTGGTGGTGGCGATCATCTCATCGCGCTCTTTACCCGTCGTGCGAGCATGAACGGTACGTACGGGACCTGAATTCTTGGCCATGAATAGCCCTCCTCTTAACAACCTGCATCGATAATAAACGAACGGCTGTTCGTGGTCAACCGTTCAGATAAATCATATGCAGCCGACCTTTCCAAAACCCAACCAAAAGCCGACCAAACACTGACCAAATGCTTGACCATAAAGGGCCAAATAAGAACAAGGCAGGCAAAAATACACCTATGAACAGCACAAACGCTAAATTCTTCTGAGGTCCCCATCTCCACAATTAAGGGGCCCGGAGGCCCCTTAAAACACGTCTATTCCATAGAATCGAGCACGCAGACAATGCGACCCAATGCCTCCGTGACCGCATGGGCACGAACACACGAACGGTCGCCCTCATAGTGGCAGCGCACAGAGTCCACGACCGGCACTCCCCCATCGGCGGAACGATGTGCCCAGCCAATATAGAAAGTGCCAGCAGGATCGTCCTCAGTACCACCGCCGGGGCCGGCATAACCCGTTGCGCTCACTGCAATATCGCTCTGGTACAGCTCCAGCGAACCCGACGCCATCTCGCGCGCAGTTTGATGCGACACCGCGGTGTAGCGGTCGAGCGTCTCCTGCTCAACACCCAGCACGCGATGCTTAATCTCATCGCAGTAGGTCACCGCACCGCCACGCAGCACCGCCGAGGCGCCCGGGATATCCGCAATCGTCGAGGCGATCATACCCGCCGTCAGCGACTCAGCCGTCGAAACCGTCGCACCCCGAGCGCTCGCGCGCTCGACGATATCGCGCGCCAGTTCCTCGTTATGTGCGGAAATCTGCTCAAAAGAGTCCGTCATACCCACCAGGACCTAGACCGAAAAGACGATCTTGCGGCAGTTCCAGAAGTACTGGGCGCCCGAGATAACGGTCAAGACAACGGCAACGGCATACAGGAAGCGCGACACCGAGTAGATGCCGAGCGTCAGCGCCACCGGGCCAAGGTGCAAGCCGGCCATAGCAAAAACGCACAGGTAACCGCAGATGGAGACCATCGTGGTCGCTGTCTTGTACTTGCCGAGCTTATCGGCCGCAACGACCACACCGGCCGCACTCGCGACCATGCGAAGGGCGCTCACCAGAAGCTCACGGAACAGGATAATGAACACGGACCACACGGTCACCGCGCCAAAATCCAAGAACAGCAGCAGGGCCGAAAACACGAGCAGCTTATCGGCGATGGGGTCCAAGAATTTACCGAAGTCGGTGATCTCGTTGCGCGAACGCGCCAGATAACCGTCGACCTTATCGGTACACGACAGGATCACATACAGAATGAAGGCAGCGGCGGCGAGCGGGCCGTCGAAGGTGCTCCAATCCGTACCGGCAACACTCGTGTGAGAAAGCGCCGACACGATCATGAACACCGGGATAAAAACGATGCGAACGCACGTCACGATGTTGGCGGGCGTCCAAACACTCGTCAGTTCCTTATTGCTCTCGTTTGCCACGACGCTCTCCTACTCCACAACATGACCGATAAGCTCATAGCAGAAGCTATCGGTAAACTCGACGGTCAGAATATCACCCACGGACGCCTCGCCGGCGTCCAGATGCACCGCGCCATCGGAATCGGGCGCCTGGAACCAGGCATGGCCGATCAGCTCGGCGCCGTCCTCGGTTTCTTCGATACCGTCGACGATCACCTGGGCGCGCTCGCCCACATGCGCGGCAGTCGCAGCAAACCGAGCGATTCGGCCAGGTCCATGGCCTCCTGGGCGCGCTCGAGCCTTGACCTCCTCATCGACCTGACCCTCCATCTTGGCGGCCAGGCTGCCCTCCTCACGCGAGTAGGCAAAGACACTCGTGTAGTCGAAGCCGACGGTGTCCATAAAGTCGATGAGGTCGCGGAACTCGTCGTCGGTCTCGGTCGGGAAGCCGACCATAGCCGTGGAACGGATCACGATGCCGGGGATACGCTCACGCAGATCGCGGAACAGGTCCTCGAGCTCCTGGCGCGAACCGGAGCGACGCATGGCCTTGAGGATGCGCGCGTCGCAGTGCTGCACGGGGATATCGATATAGGGCAGCACCTCGGGCGTATCGCGAATCGTCTCGATGAGTTCGTCAGTCATGCCCTCGGGCTGCAGGTAGAGCACGCGAACCCAGACGTTGTGCGGGCGCACGGCCTCGGCGACGGCACGCAGCAGCTGCGCCAGATTGCGCGGCGAGCCCTCGGCGACATCCTCGTCAGCAAAGTCGGTGCCCCAAATACCCGTGTCCTGGCCGATCAGCACGATCTCGCGCACACCGCCGGCAACCAGGTCGCGCACCTCGGAGATAATGCTCTCGGCATTGCGCGAATGATAGCGACCGCGAATATAGGGGATCATGCAGAAGCTGCAGAAGCGGTTGCAGCCATCGGAAATCTTGACGTAAGCAACGGCGCCCTCGACGGTACGCTTGACCTGCGGGATATAGGCTGCGATCTCACGCTCGACACCCAGCGCGCCATCGATGACCGCCACGATGCCGTCCTCCTCGTCGGCCTTCACAAAGGCAGCGACCTCGGGCAGCTCGTCAGGCAAGTCGTCGCCATAGCGCGACGGCACACAGCCGCACATAACGATGGGGCAAGAACGAACGCCGTCCTGAACCTCGTTGGCGAGCTCGAGCGTGGTCTCGATGCTCTCGGACGTTGCGGAGGCGAGGAACGAGCATGTATTGACGATGGCGATATCGGCATCCTGCGGGTCGAATGCCTCTTCGTAGCCTGCGGCGGTCAAAAGAGAACGCATGCGGTCGGTGTCAACCTCGTTCTTAGCGCACCCGAGGGTGATGTAGAGCACGGAGCCCAACGGTGTATCCATGTTGGAGAGCAGTCCTTTCGATTGATATTAGCGGTAGTTGGTGAACTGCAGTGGCTGACCGTAGTCCTGGTCGCGCAGGAACTGGATCACGGTCTGCAACGCGTCCTTCGAAGCAGAGGAAACACGCAGCTTGTCGGCCTCGATGGTCACCTTGACCTTGAGCTTTTGGTCCTTGATGTCCTTGTTGATCTTCTTGGCGGTCGCCTGGTCGATACCCTCGACGATATGGCCGAGCACGCGCACGGTGCCGCCCGACGCCGCCTGCGGAGCATCCCACGAGACAGCCTTGAGGTCGATACCGCGCTTGATGAGCTTGGAGCTCAGCACGTCGATAATCTGCTTAGAGACAAAGTCAGCCGGGGCGCTGATCGTAAAGAGCTTGTCGCCCTTCGAAAGCTCGATCGTGGCGCCGGAATCCTTAAGGTCATAGCGCTGGGAAATCTCGCGCGTGGTCTGCTGGAAGGCGTTGTCGACCTCTTGCATGTTGACCTCGGACACGACGTCGAAGCTGGAATCTTTAGCCATGATGTTTCCTTTCGCGTACGAGCGGCTTAGTAGCTATCGTACGAATAGTCGGTAGAAGCGGTGGGCGTCTGACCGTCAGTTGCGGTATCGGCGCCATCCGTGGACTGGGCATCGGTACCATCGGTGGTGTCGGTACCATCGGTGGTGTCGGTACCATCGGTGGTGTCGGTACCATCAGAACTTTCACCATTCGCGGAATCAGTCGTCTCCTTCTTGGGAACGGTGATCGTCACACGCGCCACGCCCGAGGTCTTGGTATCGTAACGGACCTTTTCACCGTTCTTGGTAACGGTGACATCGGAAGGCTTGGACGTGGTGATCTCGATCGAGGACTCGGGCGTGTACTCCTGCTCAAAGGGGCCAGTCGCCTGGGCGCCATAGACCGACTTGCCGTCGACCTTGACCTCAATCCACGCGGTCTTTCCCTTGGCAACGGAGACCTTGACCTTCGTGACCTCGTTCTCTTCCTTCTTGGCCGTCTTGGTGGCGTCCGAATCGGTCGACTCATCCGTCGCCTCATCGGTATCTTCGTCCTCGTCGACCGTTTCGGTCTTCTTAGAAGACTTCTTGGTCGTCGTCTTGGTGGCAACGGGCGTCTCGGGCGTCGACTCGGGCGCCGAGGAGCCGCAGCCACGCAGGAGCACCACGATGAGCACGATCAGCAGCAGCGCCACGGCGCCGATGCCGGCGTAGACGATACGCGGATCGAGCCCGTTGTTTTGAGGAGTACGTGATCCGCCGCGTCCACGACTGGAACTGCTGCGGCCGCCTCCCTGAGGCATACGACCACGATTGCTATCGGAACGGCCGCGATAGCCACCCTGGCCCTGAAGGCTGCGCTGACCCGAGCGGGGCGCAAGTTCACCTCGGCCTTGATAGCCACGCTGGCCCGAACGCGGAGCCGAGGAGCGCTGGCCATACGGCTGTGATTGAGAGCGAAGACGCGGCGTCACCTGCGTGGTATCGGCATCCGCATAGCCACCGCGAGAGCGTCCCGTAGAGGCACCACGGTAACCGCGATCGGAATAGCCGCCGTCGCCGTAGCCGGCACGAGGGTCACGCGCCACGCCGCGAGCAGCGGGAAGCGCACGGTCCTCGGGCATCGGCGTACTGCGGAACCGGTCACGCTGTGAGCGAATTTCCTCGCCCGAACCCGTCTCGGTAATATAACCGGCCTGCTGAGGACGCTGTCCATAGCGGGTCGAACGACCGCCCTGAACCATCAGGAAGCGCCCGTTATCGACCGAAGAACGCGAATTGACGTAGCCGGCGGCGTCCTGAAAACGACCGCCCTGCTGCGATGTCTCGCGTTCGTATGCCATCAGGTCGTCAAAGTAGGCATTGACGACCTCGCGCGGATTGAGGCCCAAAAAGCGAGCATAGCTCGAAATCATGCCCTGCGCATAGCCGCGCGGCGGCATCGAAGCAAAGTTACCGGTCTCGAAAAAACTCGATGATCTGCGGCCTGATTTTGATGGTGTTGGCGACCTGCTGAATGGAAAGGCCCATTCGGCGACGCTGCTCGAGCAGCATGTCACCAAAGCGTGCAGCCATCAGAATCCTCCAAACTCACAATCTTCACGTGCCATCTCGGCGTCGACAGATTCCAGCGCGGCAAGCCCCTCCTCGTCCAATAGGACCTCGCGCGGCTTGGAACCGTCGGGCGGGCCGACGACACCCTTTTCTTCCAGCATGTCCATAATACGCCCGGCGCGCGCATAGCCAACCTTAAGGCGGCGTTGCAGGCCAGATGTGGAGCCCAGCTGTGATTCCACCACAATATGGGCGGCTTCCCAAATGAGAGGATCATCGTCTTGCGGCTCGGCGACTCCGGTGCGGACAATGCCGCCGCCACCCGCCATGGACATGGAAGCGGGCGCCACGGCAGACAGGATCTCCTCGTGGTAGTCGGGCTCGCTCTGCGACTTAACGAACTCGACAATCTCGTTGATTTCGTCATCCGAGACAAAGCAGCCCTGGATACGGCGAGGCTTGCCCCAGTCGACCTTTGAGAACAGCATGTCGCCCAAACCAGTGAGCTTTTCGGCGCCCATCTGATCAATGATGACGCGCGAGTCGATACCCGTGGCGACGTTAAAGGCGATGCGGTTGGTGATGTTAGCCTTGATAAGGCCCGTCACCACGTTGGAGCTCGGACGCTGCGTAGCCACAATGAGGTGAATGCCGGCGGCACGGCCCAGCTGGGCGATACGCACGATCGAGGCCTCGACATCCTTACCGGCAACCATCATCAGATCCGAGAGCTCGTCGATGATAATGACCAGGTAGGGCATCTTTTGCGGCGGGTTATCGTAATGCTCAAACTCGCCGGCGGCCTGCTTTTCGTTGTAGGTCGAGATCTTACGCACGTTAAGACGCTCGAAGACCTTCAGGCGACGCTCCATCTCGGACACGGCCCATTGCAGAGCGCTCGCGGCCTGCTTGGGCTCGGTCACCACGGGCACATAGAGATGCGGCAGTCCGTTATAGCCCGCAAGCTCGACGCGCTTGGGGTCGACCATGATCAGGCGAACGTCCTCGGGAAGAGTACGCATGAGCAGAGTCGTGATGATGGAGTTGATCATCACCGACTTACCAGAACCGGTCGTACCGGCAATCAACAGGTGGGGCATCTTGGCAAGGTCGGCGACAACCGGCGTGCCCTCGGCATCGCGGCCGATGGCGAGCTCGAGCGGACCGCCCTTCACATAGGGCAGCACGTCGCCCAGGTTGACGTTCTGGCGCTTGCGGTTGGGAATCTCGATGCCCACGAGCGAGGTGCCGGGGATCGGGGCAAAGATACGTACCGACTGGGCAGCGAGCGAAAGCGCGATATCGTCCTCGAGGCTCGAAATCTTGCTCACGCGCTCGCCCTCACCAGGTTGCAGCTTAAAGGTCGTCACCGTGGGGCCGGCGATCCAGCCGACCACGCGGGCACTGCGGCCAAACTCAAGCAAGGTGGATTGCAGTGACTCAGCGGTCTGCTCCAACTCCTTGTCCGAAGACGCGGCGGAAGCCGACTGCGGGTTGGCATGCAGGATTTCGAGCGGCGGAAGCTTGAGGCCGTCCTCTTCTTCGCCCTCGTTATCTGCGGCGCCACCGTCCGCTCCCCCATCGCTAGCCGCAGCCGATTCGACGGCACTCGAGGCAGGCGCATCGGCAACCTTGGGATGCTTCAAGAAGTCGGGAATCTGAGGTGCTGCCGAGACAGGATTCACGGCAAACGGCGGCTCGAACTCGTCGATCTTATCGGGGTCGTCTTCCATCGAAAGCTGGCCGGTTACCTGGTCGCGCTTTGCATGGCGACGCGGCAGCAAAGTTGTCTTTGCGGTCTCAATCGGAGCCTCGTCGTCCTCGTCATCGCCCTCGGTGAGCTCAATCTCGCTATCGGACCAAGACGGGTCGGGCTCGCTTGTATTGAGCTTAGGCGCAGCCTTGCCCTTCTTGGCATGGCGGCGCGGCAGCAGCGTCGTCTTAGCGCGCTCAACCTCAACCGACTCGGACACGTCGACAAACGGATTCTCGTCCTCGTCGTCATCGTCCAAAACCGGGTCCACATCGTTGCCCATGACCGTGGTCACGGCAGCATCGGAGCCCTTTTGACGAAGAATGCTCAGGTGCGGACGGGCAACGCCGGGCACCGACAGGGCTTCGTCGTCACCCCACGGGCTGGCGTTGACATCGGCACGACGGCGCTCGGCAAAATCGGCCGCACGGTCGCGAGCAGAGCGCAGCACGCCACCCACCGAAAAGCCGATGATGACCAAGCCCACGACGACAAGGCCCAACAGGACTACCATCGCGATAGGCTTACCCAGGGCATTCTGCAGCGCACTCGCAATAAACGCACCGATGTAGCCACCCGAGGCGGACAAATTTTGCGGCGTGAACATAAGGTCACACGAGACACTCGTACCCGGCACCATCAGCGAAAGAATGGAGACGACGGCGATAAAGACCACGGCTCCGCCCGCAACAGAGCGCACGTTGAGCGGCGAGTCCTCGCCTAAAAAGAGCGTGGCGGCAAACAGCAAAATAACGATCGGCAGCACGTAGGCGCCCAGACCAAAGCCCAGGTGGTAGAAACCGGCAACCGCAGCCGTAACGGGTGCAGTCGCCGGCGAAATCACGGCAATGAAGGACGCAATCGCCAAAAACGGCGATGACCACGCCGGCGATATCGCGGTTGGCCGAGGGCTCGACCAGGGGCTCAAAATCGTCGAAGTCGGTCTCGTGGCCCTTATTGGCACGAAGATGGGAACCGGCACCCTTAGCAGATGCCGGTTGGTTGTTGGCTTTATTGCCTTTGGCGTTTTGTGCAGATCCGCGCGCCAAACTAAACCTCCATGACGACCGGGATGATCATCGGACGAGTGCGCGTACGACTCCAGATAAAGTTAGAGAGCGAGTCGCGCACGGCCTTGCGAATGGCATCGGAACCGCTGCTCGTAAAGCTGAACTTGCCCTTCTCAATCGTCTTCATAATAGACGCGGAGGCATCCTCGGAGAACTGGTCGTCGATGGCAAACGAGACGCCGCGGCCCGAGAACTCGATGGCCTCAATCTTCTTGTGCTTGAGCGAGACGATGGCGACGGCCGTGACCATACCGTCATTGGCGAGCTTCTGGCGATCGCGCAGGACGATGGGGTCGGTATCGCCGATACGCAGGCCGTCGACGTAGACGACGCCGGACTCGACGGGCGTACCACGCTTGACGATACCACCGCGCATCTCGAGCGTGTCGCCGTTATCGAGGATAAAGATGTGATCATCCTTGATGCCCATCTTGCGGGCCAGCTGGGCATGGGCGCGCAGATGCACGGCCTCACCGTGAACCGGCATAAAGTACGTGGGCTTGGCCATGGCCATCAGGAGCTTAAGCTCCTCCTGGCTGCCGTGGCCCGAGACGTGGACAAGAGCACGGTTCTTATCCCACACGTCGCAGCCGAGCTTGGCCAAGCTGTTGACGACCTGCTGAACGGCTTTCTCGTTGCCGGGAACGGGAGTTGCCGAGAGGATGACGGTATCGCCCTCGTGGATAGAGAGCGTCTTGTGCTCGCCATTGGCCATGCGGGACAGGGCCGACAGCGGCTCGCCCTGCGAACCGGTGCACATGACGACGATCTTGTCGTCGGGCAGGTTATCGATATCGAAGGCATCGATGATATCGGCATCGTCGATGTTGAGGTAGCCCAGCTCGCGCGCGACGCGGGTGTTGGTGAGCATGGAGCGACCGGTCACAACGACCTTACGGCCGCACTTGCGGGCGGCATCGCAGATCTGCTGCAAACGATGGATATGGCTCGAGAACGAAGCGACGAACACGCGACCCGGGGCGTTCTTGATGGCATGCAGTAGGTTGGGACCAACCTCGGCCTCGGACTTGGTAAAGCCGGGAACCGTGGCATTGGTGGAGTCGGACAGCAACAGGTCGATGCCCTGCTTGGCAAAGCGGCTGATAGCGGCATAGTCGGGCGTGACACCATCGATGGGCGTCTGGTCGAGCTTAAAGTCGCCAGTGTGCATAACGGTGCCCTGATTGGTGCGAATGAACACGCCCAGAGCGCCGGGGATGGAGTGCGTCATCGAGAAGAAGTCGAGCGAGATGCCGCCGAGGTTGACATGGCTGCCGCCCTTAACCTCGCGGAACTTGGGTGCGCGGATGCGGAACTCAGAAAGCTTGCCTTCGATAAAGCCAAGCGTCAGCTTGCTCGAGAAGATGGGCACCTTGTTGTTGAGGTCCTGCAGCAGATACGGAAGCGAACCGGTGTGGTCCTCGTGGCCGTGGGTGACGACGATACCGCGGAGCTTCTCCTCGTTCTCCAGAACATAGGTGTAGTCGGGAAGCACCAGGTCAATACCGGGCTGGGAATCGTCGGGGAACATGAGGCCAGCGTCAACGAGCACCATGTCGTCGCCGCATTCGAAGACCGTCATGTTCTTGCCGATGCCGTCAAGGCCGCCGAGCGGAATGATCTTCAAGGGAGATGATTTTTTAGCTGCCATAGGTTAGTGTGGTTTCCTTTCTTCGAAACGGGTCTGGAACAACCGACGGGGCGCTTCTGGCAAACCGACCGCCGGGAACGTACAAACATGCATCGCAGAGTCGATGCAATAACCACAGTATGATACCCATTTGCACAACAACAGACCACTCATGCATCAAAGCCCCATCTGAACTGGTCCATCCCGACGGTTTCCCGTGGGGCGGGCACTGATGAAGTTTCCTGCTCTACAGTCCTGCTCACGACGGAGGCCACATTAAGTGGCCTCCTGTTCGTGCGGAACTCGCGATAAACTTCATCAGTGCCCGCCCCACGGGAAACCGGCCAAAAGAGACAGGTTTATTTTGGTCGGTTTTATCTGGGAAGATGCTGCTGCGGCTATCTACAGATCTGTAATCTGACTACTGAATAGATTGTCTAACT
>ENA-OPYU01000096-OPYU01000096.1-human-gut-metagenome-genome-assembly--contig:-NODE-96-length-31759-cov-4.908005_pt1 | contig 31759 bp, 31 predicted proteins | sample MGYA00242637_ERZ504482 | MGnify/ENA primary metagenome ERZ504482 (study PRJEB26092, sample SAMD00036237) | human gut metagenome | host: Homo sapiens | study: EMG produced TPA metagenomics assembly of... | reverse complement strand
TCACAAGAACCATAACCTTCTTGCCTACCATCTCTTCTGCAGAGTAATGTTTCTTAATTCCGGATACGATCTGTTTTACTTCGCTTCCGATCTTAACCTGTGAGCAGAGAAGTTTCTTGGATTTTTTCACTTCTTCGCAGGCAATGATCTCACCAACCTGGAACTGCATCTTTCCGAAGTCATCGAATGTGATCTCCGGCTTTGCTTCGATATCGATCACTGCTTCGTCAGCTTCTTCTTTTGCCTCTTCCTTCTCTTCTACATGTGGGTGAAGTTCTTCTACTTTTTTCATTACTTCATTGACATCCAGTCTTGCGAAAAGGATCTCCGGTTTTTCTGTTACTTTTCCGTCTCCAAGCTGAGCAAGGATCTTCTCTGAAGTCTCCGGCATGAAGGATTCCAGAAGTTTTGCTCCTGCTTTGATGCTCTCGATCAGGTTGTAGAGAACGGTCTCCAGACGGTCTTTCTTTGCCTCATCTTTTGCAAGTGCCCACGGCATTGTCTCGTCGATGTATTTGTTGCAGCGTTTGAACAGTACGAAGATCTCTGTGATTGCATCTGCGACACGCAGTTCATCCATCTTCGCATCGACTCTCTTCGGAGTATCTTCTGTGACAGCCTTAAGATCTGCATCGACAGCCTTTTCTTCTTCTGTCTCGGCAACACCCTTATCTGTTACAACACCGCCGAAGTATTTATTTGTCATGGAAATAGTTCTGTTTACCAGGTTTCCAAGTGTATTTGCAAGGTCAGAGTTCATACGCTCTACCATCAGCTCCCATGAGATCACGCCATCATTTTCAAATGGCATCTCATGAAGTACGAAGTAACGTACGGCATCTACTCCGAAGAAATCAACCAGCTCATCTGCGTAAAGTACATTTCCTTTGGACTTACTCATCTTACCGTCGCCCTGCAGAAGCCATGGATGTCCGAATACCTGCTTTGGAAGCGGCAGATCCAGTGCCATCAGGAAGATTGGCCAGTAAATGGTATGGAAACGGATAATATCTTTTCCGATCAGGTGGAGGTCTGCAGGCCAGTTCTTATTAAACAGTTCTGTGCTGTTACCGTCGCAGTCATATCCGATTCCTGTGATATAGTTGGTCAGCGCATCGAGCCATACGTATACGACATGTTTTGGATCGAAGTCTACCGGGATTCCCCATTTGAAGGATGTTCTGGATACACACAGATCCTGAAGTCCCGGAAGCAGGAAGTTGTTCATCATTTCATTCTTACGTGAAACCGGCTGAATGAATTCCGGATGCTCATTGATGTGGTTGATCAGTCTGTCTGCGTATTTGCTCATCTTGAAGAAATATGCTTCTTCTTTCGCAGGCTTACACTCACGTCCGCAGTCCGGACATTTACCGTCTACTAACTGAGACTCTGTCCAGAAAGACTCGCATGGAGTACAGTACATTCCTTCATAAGATCCTTTGTAAATGTCTCCCTGATCGTACAGTTTTTTGAAAATCTTCTTAACCTGTGCTTCGTGATCTTCGTCTGTTGTACGGATGAATTTGTCATAAGAAGTATTCATCAGATCCCAGATCCTCTTGATCTCGCCTGCTGCATTGTCAACGAATTCCTTTGGTGTAACACCTGCTTCGTCTGCCTTCAGCTCGATCTTCTGTCCATGTTCATCTGTTCCTGTCTGGAAGAATACATCGTATCCCTGACTTCTTTTATATCTTGCGATGGCATCTGCCAGCACGATCTCATACGTGTTACCGATGTGCGGTTTGCCTGATGCATAAGCGATTGCTGTTGTAATATAATATTTTCCTTTATTACATTTTTCACACATGTTTTTTCTCTCTCCTTCTATGTTTACCGGATATATGAAATATAGAATGTGCCCTGGCACATTCTCGCGCTGAGCGCGGTCGCTTGCGACATCCTACTTCTTCGCGCGAATGCGCATCCTGCCGGAGGCTTTTTATATAACAGGAAACTCAGTTTCCTGTTATATAAAAAATCTCCCCTGCATTCACTCCTCATAACTTCTGTTACAATTCGTAAATCCCAGGGAAGACGAAAATCCGTGTTACCACTTCCATTCACTATCAGTCTCGCAACCGACAGTCTCTGCGGGTGAAGTCACCACTCCACCTCTCCGCTGTAAAGGGCGGAACCCTTCGTGAACTTACATTTTCCATGCTCATCCACACCGCTCAGTAAGCCATCTTCTGTAACGTTCCACCTGTCCCTCTCAGCATCACACTGCAGTATTCTCACCTACAGTTCACGGGATTCTCTGTAAGATTTCCTGTTACATACTCTCTTCATCAATGCGTTTGTCATATATCCATTCGTAATGTAAATCGTAGCATATAAGCGGGCGGGATGTCAAGGTCTACAGGCTGTACGCATCAATCTTCTGCAATTCTTCATCTGTAAACGGCGCGCTGTGGATTGCTTTTATATTATCCAGGATCTGCTGCGTTTTGGATGCACCGATCAGGACACTGGTAACCTCTTTTTTCTGAAGCAGCCAGGCAAGTGCCATGCCTGCAAGCTTCTCGCCTCGCTGAGCTGCCAGTTCATTTAACTTGCGGATCTGTTCCATACGCTCTTTTGTAAGCACACTTTCTTTCAAAAATCTTCCGTCTTTTCGGATGCGGCTGTCTTCCGGTATTCCATTGAGATAGCGGTCCGTCAACTGTCCCTGTGCCAGAGGACTGAATGTAATAAGCCCCTTTTTTCAGCTTGCCGGTCATATCCTTTAATCCATTCTTTTCTACTGTTCTGTCAAATATAGAATAACGGTTCTGGTTGATCACAAACGGGCATTTCAGATCTTTCAGAATCGCTACTGCCTGTTCCAAAGTCTCTCCGTCATAATTTGAAAGTCCTACATAGAGTGCCTTTCCCTGACAAACAGCTGTTGCCAGAGCTCCCATCGTCTCCTCGAGCGGTGTCTCCGGATCCATTCTGTGGTGATAGAAAATATCCACATAATCCAGTCCCATACGTTTCAGACTCTGATCCAGGCTCGCCAGCAGATATTTGCGGCTGCCCCAGTTACCGTACGGGCCTTCCCACATATCATATCCGGCCTTTGTCGTAATGATTAGTTCATCACGGTATGACATCAGATCTTCTTTTAATATTCTGCCAAAATTTTTCTCCGCACTTCCGTAAGCCGGCCCGTAATTATTGGCAAGATCAAACTGTGTGATACCATTATCAAATGCTGTGAAGCAAAGCTGCCTCATATTTTCATAATCGGATGCATCCCCAAAATTATGCCATAAGCCAAGCGAAATCTTGGGAAGCAGTAATCCGCTTCTTCCACAGCGGTTATATTCCATGATGTTGTATCGTTCTTTTGCAGGTGTATACATTATTCGTTCCTCCTGTCTTTCGTATACCTCATGTTTCATAGCTTTAAGCAGTTTCTTTATTTTATATAATAGAATCGTCGCAAATGATTTGCAACGATTTTTAATGATCTATATTTCGTGCTCTCCACAATTACATATCTGAAGTGCCATGACGAGAGATTATCCGATTGACCTGAGGACTGTAAACATACAAAACGCAGGAGATTATGAAATTGTAATTTTCTTCATAATCTCCCGCATTGTTCCTTACACAACTAAATTCTTTAACTATCAATCAAGTACTTCCTTAGAATCAAACTGCTCCATAAATTTTGTATATTCTGCAGAATCTTTGAATACTGGTTTGTAACTTTTTTAACCAGTTCTTTACTTCTTGCAGCTTTCTCTTTCAGCAATCCATATGCTGCCAATGCAAACATTTTCGCTGTATCAATATAAGCCTCTTCTTCATTCGTCACTTCAAAGTTAATCTGATGAAGTCCGCCTTTTACACCGCCTGTATTGAATGTATAAACAGGCATCAGATGCTGCACATCACCTACATCTGTAGAACCGCCGGAATGTCCCGCGGCCTCTCTTACAGGTACTTCCGGTGCTGCAAGTTCTGCAGCTCTCTTCAACTCCGGCAAAGCCTGTTCTGCAAGTGTCGGAAGGTATCCCGGCAGTGTAGTAATCTCTACTTTTGCTCCCATCGCCACTGCACCTGCCTGAAAAGAACGATCTGTTTTCTTTGCCGCATCCGTAAATGCTTCAATTGTTTTCGCTCTTACCAGTGTCTCGATCACAATTTCATCCGGAATAACATTAACCAGATTTCCACCTTTCGTAATGATCGGATGAACACGGACGCAGTCTTCGTCACGAAAAGTCTCACGGTTGAGCCCTAATGCCTGAAGGCCAAGAGAAGCTGCGGAAAGTGCATTCACTCCCTTGTCAGGAGCTCCGGCTGCATGAGCTGCTTTTCCTAAATAGCGGATTACTTTTGATACAAATCCATTTCCTGTTCCGCTTCCGACTTGAATTTCATCTCCCGGCTGAATATGATGCGCCAGGCAGAGATCAATATCATCAAACGCTCCTGTACGGATCAATTCGCATTTTCCACCTCCATAGCGAATCTTGCCCTGCTCACGCAGCTGATTCTTAAATTCAATCTCACCATACTCTTCTGCAGGTGTGGCAAAAAATACTACCTGTCCACCCAGTTTTTTCTGCAATCTCAGGTACTGTAAGTGCAAGTGCCGCACCAAATATGCCTGCCATCTGTGCATGATGTCCGCAGCAGTGAGCCGCATCTGTTTCAGGATTTACATAGGCATGTTCCGGGATTCTCAGAGCATCCAACTCTCCTAAAAGTGCAAGACTTGCATTCTCCTTCTTCTCTTCATTCAGGTATGCTTTTACACCTGTGATGGCAAATCCTGTTTCTGTGTGAAGTCCTAATTCTTTCATCTTATTTACAAATTTCTGTGAGGTACGAAATTCTTTATATCCAAGTTCCGCATGTGTATAAATATCTCTTGCAAACTCAATAACTTCATCTCTATGTTGATCAATTATATCTATAATTAACTTTTCCGTCTGATCCATGGCTTCTACCTCGCTTTCTTTAACTCCGCTCAGAACCACTTACTGAAGTTCTTCTGGGATCCACCATAATCCATCATTACTTTTTTTCATATATTCTTTGAATTCATCAGAATGATATGCATCTACGATTGCCTGTGCCCATGCTGCATCTTTGTTCTCCTTTTTTTACTACAACCTGAAGTACAAGGTAATCTTGGATATCTTCGTTCGCAAGTGCTGTAGAAGCATCGATTCCTGCATTGTATACAACACTTCCTGTAATTGCTACATAATCAAAATCAGCCATTGTAGCCGGGATTGTCATACTGTTCATCTCTGTAAACTTAATGTTATGTGGGTTCTCAGTGATATCATCCTGTGTTATTGCGGATGGATCTGTATTCTCATCCAGTTTGATCCAGCCAATCTTCTGAAGCATCAGATAACACCGTGCTGTGTTAGATGCATCGTTTGGAACTGCCACTTTTGCACCGTTCGGAATATCGTCGATCGAATCATATTTATTAGAATATACACCTGCCGGCACTGTCGGGATCGGGCTGATTGCTACCAGATCTCCGTTATAACTCTTATTGAAATTTTCCATGTAAGCTGTATGCTGCTCAACGTTAACATCAACATCTCCGTCATTTAATGCAACGTCTGCTGTCTGAAGATCAGAAAGATCAACGCCCTTTACTGTGTATCCCTCTTTTTCAAGAATCGGAACAATGGCATCTTCAAAAATGCTCTGTATATGGTCCCTGAGATTTTCCATAGACGATTTCCTTCTTATCTGTGCTTTTTGCTGATGAATCACTCTTTGCAGAATCGCCTGATCCTGAGTTTCCGCATGCCACAAGACCAAATGCTGTTGCCGCTACTAATACACTTGCAATAAATTTTTTCATTTTCATAATCTAAATCTCCCTATTCTTTTTATCTATCTCATGTCCGGCTGTCGTTACACAGCGACTGTAAACACTCACAACTATTATTACCAGGCTTGTTGTCCTGTCTTTTTTGTTTCTTACAGAACTCTGATATTTATTTATGCTGTCTTAATTTTCTTGAAATTGTATTTCCTGCAAACTGAAGGATCTGTACAAAGATAACCAGTACTACAACTGTGAAAATCATTAGTGGTGTGTTCATTCTCTGGTATCCATAAGTCAGTGCCAAATCTCCGACACCGCCTCCACCTACATATCCTGCCATCGCAGATGCTCCGAGAAGTCCGATTGTACCAGTTGTCAGTGCCAGAACAATAGATCCCAGTGTCTCAGGAAGAAGGAAGTAACGAATAGTCTGCCATGTTGTAGCTCCCATCGCTTCTGCTGCTTCCAGAATACCCGGATTAATTTCCAACAAACTGTTCTCCATCAATCGTGCCAGATATGGACTGATGTAAATAACAAGTGGTACCAACGATGCCGTACTTCCAATCGTAGTTCCAACAATTGTTCTTGTCAGTGGCATGATTGCTACAAGAAGGATTACAAATGGAATGCTTCTTACAATGTTAATGTAGATACTTACGATATTGTAGAGAATCCGATTCTCTGCAAGTCCGCCCTTGCGACAAAGCACAAGGATCAATGCCAGAATGATTCCTATGATGGTTCCGATGATCAATGACCATGCCACCATATATAAAGTCTGTCCTCCACTGGTCAATAATTTCTCCAGTGAAACTCCAAAATACTGCTGATCCATTAAATCACCTCTACCCTTTCTCTGATTACTCCGTTTTCGTCAATCTGTTTCTCTGCTTTCAGAATCTTCTCTTCAGATCCTAGCAACTGTAAAATGAACACACACATTATGTTGTCCTGAAGTTCTTGAACGGTTGCTCCTAAGATATTTACTACAATTCCTTCTACATGACAAATATCTGAGATAACCGGGCGTTTTACGCTGCTTCCGATAAATTTCAGTCGTTCTACACGGAAATGTTCTTTCTGCCCTTTTACAAGACTTATGATGCTTTCAGGGATCTGATCATTCACAACAGTCTGAACAAATCTCTTTGTAACTGGTGCCTGCGGTTTTCCGAATACATCCAGTACACTTCCCGCCTCGACTACCTGACCTTTCTCCATGACTGCTACTTTATTACAGATCATCTGAACCACCTGCATCTGATGTGTGATCAGAAGGATTGTAACCCCCATCTCACGATTAATCTTCTTAAGTAGTTTCAGAATTGCCTCTGTTGTCTGTGGATCCAAGGCACTGGTTGCCTCATCACAAAGCAGAATATCCGGTGTTGTTGTCAATGCTCTTGCAATTCCGACTCTCTGTTTCTGTCCACCGGAAAGCTGGCTGACATACACGTCTTTCTTGTCTTCCAGTTCTACAAACCGAAGAACTTCTTTGACTTTCTTGTCAATCTCAGCCTTCGGTACTTTCTCAAGAATCAGCGGCAATGCTATATTATGATAAACTGTTTTGGATTCCAGAAGGTTGAACTGCTGGAATACCATTCCAATTTTTCTTCTTAATTTACGAAGCTGCGGTTTCTTCAAACTTCCAAGTTCTTCTCCATGAACCGTTACAGTTCCGCTATCCAGTGTTTCAAGTCCATTTACAAGACGAATCAATGTGGATTTACCGGCTCCGGAGAATCCGATGATTCCGTAAATATCTCCCTTTTCTACATGGATGCTTACATCCTGCAGGGCATGTACCTTACCGTATTTTCCGGAGAATGTTTTGTTTGCGTGTTCTACTTTTATCATACTCATCACTCCATCTATGTGTGTTTTTCGTATCTCAGATTCGATATGCGTATGATACCGCTTTTACCCTACCTTGTCAATAGGTTTTATATGTTTTGTATGTTTTCCACTAATTCGGCAGCTATTTTGAATTATTTCTATTCATTTTTATATTCGTTTACATAGTATACTGTTATCTTTGTTCTCAATCTCTCCCATCTTCCACTTTTCACATCATTGACGCAACCAATCAGAGCGCTTATAATATTCTCGTTATTTACAGAAACTATACATAAGATTGGGGAATTTATTATGACCAGAAGACAATATTTCACCGCCGGTTTCAAGGACGGAATACCGATCTGTCTTGGATACATAGCGGTTTCATTTACATTTGGGATCATGGCAAAAAAAGTCGGAATTTCGATCTTTGATGCGGTTCTGATCTCTCTGACAAATGTGACCAGCGCCGGACAGTTTGCAGGGCTGTCGCTGATCGCATCGACCGCTTCTTATATAGAGATGGCCATCACACAGCTTATCATCAACTTAAGATACTGTCTGATGTCCTGCGCACTTTCGCAGAAGATTGATCCGGAAGCACCACTGATCCACCGGTTTTTCATTGCTTATGGTGTAACCGATGAGATCTTCGGTGTTACAGTCTGTAAGGGTGGAAAGCTGAGTCCTTTTTATTCTTACGGGGTTATATTTATCTCTGTATTCGGATGGGTGTTCGGTACATTTCTTGGCATCCTGTCCGGAAATATATTGCCGGCGCGTGTTGTCAGCGCATTAAGCGTTGCTCTTTACGGCATGTTCCTCGCGATCATTATTCCGCCGGCACGTAATAACCGTGTGCTTGCGGGTGTTGTTGTCATTTCCATGGCAGCCAGCTTATTATTTGATAAGACACCGGGACTTCGGAACATTTCATCCGGATTCCGTATTATCATCATTACTCTGATCATTGCCGGAATTGCGGCTTATTTCTTCCCGGTAAAGGAGGCACACCATGAATCATAATATTTACATTTACATATTTGTAATGGCGGCAGTCACCTACCTGATCCGTATGCTTCCGCTGACACTGATCCGCAAAGAGATTAAAAGCACGTATATTAAATCATTTTTATACTATGTCCCTTACGTGACGCTTGCGGCTATGACATTCCCGGCAATCCTTAGTGCCACCGCAAATATCTGGTCTGCACTTGCCGGATTTATCATTGCTGTATTCCTGGCTTACCGGGGAAAGAGTCTGCTGAAGGTATCTTTGTTCGCATGTCTCGGCGTCTTTATCGTTGAACTAATTACCGGATTATAAGGATAATACATATTTACAGGAAATCCCCATATAAATACTACAAATGATTTATATGGGGATTTTTTGCAAAAATTTCTGAAAAAATTCCGGCAGAAGCCTCTGTTCATGCTCCTCCCATCTGCCGCTGCATTTCTGATTCTTTCCGTCCTGTTTCTTCACTTTCACCAGGACGCAGATCAGGCATTTTCTAAATATACATCCGAACTTTTCCGTCAGGAAATCAGCGGGAACACGATCACTCTCCACTACACCCTGAAAAATCCCGAAAACTATGGCATAAATAATACACCCATTTCTTATGGACAATGCACTACCGCCCCCGGACTCGTCCGGTCAAGTGTCGATGCGGAACGCACCAGACTTCAGTCTCATAACAGAACTTCTCTTTCCAAAGACAACCGTCTCACCTATGATGTGCTGGATAACTATCTGACTTCTGCTTATAATCTGGCTCCCTATACACTTTACGAAGAACCGCTTGCGCCACTCACCGGAACTCAGTCACAGCTTCCTGTTATCTTATCCGAATACCGCTTTTATAAAATTTCCGACATCGATAATTACCTGAAACTCCTTACCAGGACGCCGGAATACTTCCGATCTATCCTAAATTTTGAACACACAAAATCTGAATCCGGTCTTTTTATGGCCTCCTACACTGCTGACTCCATCATCAAAGAATGCCGGGATTTTGTTAATTTAAAAGAAAGCAATTATCTCTATTCTTCTTTCGTGGAACGGCTGGAAGAACTTGCTTCTGCCAAAGACGGTGTCCTTACCGAAAAGCAGCGGGAAGCCTATACCCGGCAGAACAACGTTTACATAAAAAATATATTTTTCCGGCCTATGAACAGCTTATTTCCGGCTTGTCCGAACTCCGCAGTTCCGGCAAAAACAATAACGGGCTGTGCTATCTTCCGAATGGCCGGACTTATTACGAATATCTGGTAAGAAGTGAGACCGGTTCCCCCCGCAGTATTGCAGAGCTGCAAAATCTTGCAAATACACAGATACTTTCGGATCTTACAGTTATGCAACGGGTGCTGACTGGTGATTCCTCTTCCGCCTCATCCTCCATAACTTCTGATATTTTCAGCCCCCAAGGTACACTACTCACTGAATCTAACCCGGAAAAGATCTTATCCACATTATCGGGCAAGATTACGAAAGATTTTCCACCATATCCACAGATTCATACACAGATTAAATACGTCCAGAAATCCATGGAAGACTACTTAAGCCCGGCTTTCTACATGATCCCGGCCATCGACAACACTTCTGAAAATGTAATCTACATCAACAACGGGCACCTCACCGACAACCTCTCTCTCTTCACCACCCTCGCCCACGAAGGCTACCCCGGACATTTATATCAGAATGTCTATTATGCAAGCCTTCATCCCGATCCAATCCGCTGTGTACTGAACTATGGCGGCTACACCGAGGGCTGGGCCACTTACAGCGAGATGATGAGCTACTACTTTTCCACACTGACGAAAGAGCAGGCTACATTATTTCAACGCAACTCATCTGTCATTCTGGGACTATATGCACTTGCCGATATGGGAATCCATTACGATGGCTGGAAGCTTGCCGATGCGGCGGCTTTTTTCCACACTTATGGGATAACGGATGATGCGACCATTGAGAATATCTACGATCTGATCATTGCCGATCCGGCCAATTACCTGAAATACTATATTGGATATTTGGAATTTCTGGAACTTAAGAAAAATGCAGTGGATAAGTGGGGTGATAACTTTACGCAGATGCGGTTTCATAAGGCGGTTCTGGATGTTGGGCCGGCGTCGTTTGATGTGATCCAGAAGTATGTGTTTAAATAGAAACAGGGACGGGGAAAATTCCATTTTCCCCGTCCCCATTGGCCCCTTAATTCGTATTACTAGCCGCAATCTTCACCTTACTCCAAAGATTACTGATCTCTTTCTTCGTCTCCTCATTATACTCAAAGACTTCATCATTCTTATTATCTGTTCTTGGTATATATGCATCAATTCCTTCAAACTCTCCGCCCTTGCCATACAGATCTTCCATAACCTTCTTATTCGCTGATGTATAACCTACATAACTTGAATTGTCATAAGCTCCGTCATAATCGCTCGCATAATTGATAAATGCATGTGCGAGTTCCGGATTCTTCGCATTCTTCGGAATGACCATGGCATCGGACCACTGGTTTGTTCCACCTTTCGGCAGGTAGTATCCCATGTTCTCATTCTCATTGATTACATATGTCGCATCTCCGGAATAGATCAGGCCAAGTGCCTTTCTTCCCTGCGCCATGTTATCAATGATCTCATCGGTAACGATCTCCGGCTTCATGGTCTGTACACACTGTACCAGCCAGTTATAAGCTTCCTGGATCTGGCTTTCGTCGGACGTATTCATCGAATATCCAAGTGCCTTAAGCGCCATCATGAAAGAATCTCTCTCTGAATCATACAGGTAGATGTCCCCTTTATATTTCTGATCCAGGAAAATGTTATAACCTTCTTTTTCCAGGTCTTTGATATCGACTTTTGTCTTATCGTACACGATTCCGGCTGTTCCCCAGAAATACGGAACAGAATATTCATTCTCCGGATCATACGGAAGACCTTTGATCGCATCATCTAATTTATCCATACAGTTCAGTTTCGACTTATCCAATTTCTGTAAATATCCCTCAGAAATAAGTCTCTGGATCATATAATCACTTGGTACAAGAATGTCGTAAGCCTCTCCATTTGCGACCTTAATATACATCTGTTCATTCGAATCAAAATTTTCAAGAAGTACCGTTGCCCCTGTTTCTTTCTGGAAATCCTGGATAATATGTTCACCTACATACTCGCCCCAGTTGTAGATACGAAGCGTCTGCCCCTCGAATGGCAATGGCTCTTTCTTGTTATTATATGTCACAACTCCGGCTACGATCGCCAGTACACACACAACCGCAACTGCCGGTACCAGTACATTTCGTCTGCCGATGCTGTTTCTCTTCGCACGTTTTGCAAAAAGTGCCGGTGCAGCATTGATGATCACAAGTACAATCGTGATGATCACAACCACCAGTGTCGAGATTGCATTGATACTAGGGTTGACACGTTTACTCATCGTATACACCATGATACTTAAGTTCTTCACACCACGTCCGGTTACGAAGTAAGAGATAATAAAATCATCCACTGACATGGTAAATGCGATCAATGCACCGGCTACAATTCCCGGCGTGATCTGTGGCACAACAACTTTCGTCAGTGCCTGCCACGGTGTTGCCCCAAGATCCATTGCCGCATCGGCAAGGTTCGGATCCAGCGATTTTATCTTTGGCATGACCGATAACATAACATACGGAATACAGAATGCAATATGTGCCAGAAGCATCGTTATATAACCTTTTTCCACATGAAATGTAATAAATAATAACATAAATCCGATTGCTGTTACAATCTCCGGATTCATGATCGGAAGGTTGTTGATCTGCTCCATCAGGTCACGCACAATCTTCTTTGATTTACTAATACCGATTGCTGCAATTGTTCCTGTTACCGTTGAAATAAAGGTCGCAAGCAATGCAATACTGAATGTTGTCGACAGTGCATCCATCATATCTGATGAATCCAGCATATGTTTGTACCAGCGGAGTGAAAATCCTGTAAAACTCGTCAGTGATTTCCCATCGTTAAATGAGAATATGATCATGTACAGGATCGGAAGATAGAAGAACACAACCGCCAGTATCATAAGGATCTTCCCTATCGGACGTTTTCCCTTATTATTCATAACGATTATACCCCCTTTCCACCCTGGTTACGAATCTCGATCTTACGGACAACCATCATAAGTACCATCATGATGACCGCCATGATCATGGAAATGGCACTTCCGAAGTTCCACTCTCCAACCGTAATGAACTGGTTCTCAATCATATTTCCGATGAGGAAATACTGACCGCCGCCGAGCAGCTTCGGTATGAAGAAAGAACTGACTGCCGGAAGAAATACCAGCGTAATCCCGTTGATGATTCCCGGCACGGAAAGCGGCAGTGTCACACGCTTAAATGTCTGTGCCGGGCTTGCCCCAAGGTCTGCACTCGCTTCCAGCAAGGAATTGTCCATCTTACTAAGTGACGTCTGGATCTGCAGGATCATAAATGGCAGAAAGTTATATACCATTCCCAAAAGCACTGCCTCTTCTGTATAAAGAAGAGACCCCTTTCCCAATCCCACCAGTTGTAAGATTCTCTGGATCAGGCCGCCGTCACTTAAGAGTCCGATCCATGCATATGTTCTTACCAGCATGTTGATCCACATCGGGATCGTGATCACAAGAATCAGCGCATTCTGCTTTTTCTGCTCACTGCGCGCAATATAATATGCGATCGGATAGCCCAGCAACAGGCAGATCACTGTTGTCTTTACCGCAATCACAATGGAACGCCAGAGGATTAATAAGAAATCCGGGTCGGTAAAAAAGTTTGGCATAATGTTCCAGTGTAAATGTGAACGACAGAATGGTATTTCCCTGGTCTGTCACTGAATAAAGTGCGATCAGAACCATCGGGAACACCAGCATCAGTACCGCCCACACAATGTACGGAAATGCTAACTGTGAAAATTTCTTCATCTTAGAATACCACCTTCGGCATAACATGGATATCTTCCGGGAAGAATGTCAGGCCGACCTCCTGTCCTTCCTCCGAATAATCCGTTGTATGGATCTTGAACTCTCGTCCCGTAGTGGAAAATGTAATCTCATACACGCCTTCTGTTACTTCTTCCGGATCAAAATCATAGTCTACACTGATGTCCACGCTCTGGTCTTCATCCGTCAGTTTCCATCCCTGTGCATTTGCCCATGTCTTAAGATCTGTATCCAATGCCTGGGATTCTGTAATCTCATCTACCGTCTTGAAGAAGTTGAATGCCATAACACCTTCATTTGCCTTCTCATTCTTAACGAACGGCTGGTTAACTACAAAGATGGTTCTCTCGATGCTGGTTCCGTTTGCTGTGCTGAATGTTACCGGATACTGGCCTTCTTTTGCTTCCAGTTCATATTCAATATTTGCAATGGAAATGTACTCATCACTTTCTGTCTCCCATGCCTGTGCATTCGACAGTGCGACAATTTCCTTATCATCCAGATTCTCCACATCTTCCAGATCTACATAGAAGTTGTTGGCACTGATCTTCTCGCTTCCGTCTTCGCTGGTCACATCGTGATTACGGATGACACGCATGTTGACCGTAACACTCGTTCCGGGAACCGTCTCCACCATGATCTCATAGTGCACACCCTTGAACAGAACACTTAATACCTCACCTGTCATCTTGCCGTCTTTTACATCTACGATATCGATGTCTTCCGGACGGATCACGACATCCACCGGCTCATTTTCCTTAAAGCCCTGATCCACACAGTCGAACGTGATATCATCAAAACGAACTTTGTAATCCTCAATCATTCTTCCGGAAATGATATTGCTTTCTCCGATGAAGTTTGCAACGAAACGGTTCGTCGGCTCATTGTAAATCTCCTGCGGGGTTCCGATCTGAAGGATCTCACCTTTCTGCATAACGACGATCTTATCCGACATCGTAAGTGCCTCTTCCTGATCGTGTGTTACGAAGATAAATGTAATGCCGACCTCCTGTTGGATGCGCTTCAGTTCATACTGCATTTCCTTCCGAAGCTTTAAGTCCAGCGCTGCCAGCGGCTCATCCAGAAGCAGTACCTTCGGCTCATTGACCAGTGCTCTCGCGATTGCCACACGCTGCTGCTGACCACCGGAAAGTAAGGTCGTATTCTTATCCTCATAGCCTTCCAGACCGATCAGTTTCAGCATCTTCATAACCTTCTGTTCAATAATATCTTTACTCATTTTTTTAAGCTTTAATCCAAATGCGATATTTTCATATACGCTCAGATGTGGGAATAATGCATATTTCTGGAATACGGTATTCAGTTCTCTTTCATACGGTGGTTTTCCGGTGATATCTTCATTGTCAAAGATCACCTTTCCTTCATCCGCATCCAGAAATCCTCCAAGGATTCGGAGCAGTGTAGTCTTACCACATCCACTTGGTCCAAGCAGGGTTACGAATTCATTTTCATATATGTCCAGGTTGATCCCTTTTAACACAACCTGCGAATCAAAGCTTTTCACAATATTGCGAAATTCGATTAGTTTTTTTCTCTTCCATGGTTCTCCTTTCCATGGGGACGGGTTTTCCGGCTTTTTTACTGTCCCCTCTGGTTTATTTTTAAAAGATTGGCGGTGTCGTGATCCACAATATCTTTGCCGGGCTATTCCCGTGATTATAAAGATAATGACTCTTCGCACCATCCATATAAAACGTCTCATGCGCCTTCACTTTATATTTTTTACCGCCGCGCATAATCGTAATATTTCCCTTCAGTACATAGCCAAATTCCTCGCCCGTATACGACGTCTGGATATGACTCTTTTTATGCGGATAGAGTGTCATAAGAATCGGCTCCATCTGGTTCTTCTGCGCATTCGGAATGATCCATTCCACCTGGTAATCTTCTTTCTCATCAACGAAGAAATCATCTGTTCCGAACACGATCTGCTTTTCTTCCTCTTCATGAAAGAATTCCGACAGATTACTTCCAAGTGCTTCCAGAATGTCCTCCAGTGTCGCAATACTCGGTGCCGTCAGGTTACGCTCCACCTGCGACAGAAATCCTTTCGTAAGCTCACTGCGCGAAGCCAGATCTTCCAATGTCAGATCGTTCTGCTTTCTAAGCTCTCTCAGCTTCTTTCCGATATCCACATTTTCACCTCCATATTTTCAAAAGTTTTCTATTACTATACTTTTTTTCAAAAATACCGAACAAGCTTTATTATACACATGTATGTGGATAATGCAAGTGAAATGCATGTAAAACCTTGACATAAATTAAAAAATATGCTATAAGGACATTGCCTGCCCGGAAGTCTGTGATCCGCAATGCCGCTTACGGAACTTGTGATCGCAGTATATGTGGTGTATCATATGCAGAAATATACGTGTTCACTATCGGAATAATGTGTTATCATTAACCATAGAAAATTTTCCAGAGGTAACCACATGAATACAGCAACTATAGCAAACATTCAAAATAATAATCCTACTGCCTTTTACCACCTCCCAGGCCTGTTTGAATTTTACGAATTGTACCGCATATTCCTTCCATTATTCCGGAAACACAGGGAATATTTTTACGACTGGTGTGAGATTGGCTCGATCTATGGCGCTCCTTCGGATAGTATCTGGGGCGGCGGGCGTACTTCATTTGGATATTCTGATCCGGAAGACGTGCTTGATCTGGTGCGGGAATACGGCATCTCGGCCCGGCTGACGTTCAGTAATTCGTTGCTACGGGAAGAACATCTTACAGATAAGAAATGTAACGAGCTTTGTAAAATGTTCGAACACGCCTCTGATGCTGATAATTCACCACATACACACCAACTCCAGAATGGCGTGATCGTGCACTCCGAGCTTTTATTAAACTATTTACAAAAAAATTTATCCTGATCTCTACCTTATCTCTTCAACCACAAAAGTTCTGACAGATTTTCAGGATTTTTTTAACTGAAATAAACCGAGAAGATTTCCGTTATATTGTACCGGACTTCCGGTTAAACAAAGTATTCGATAAATTAGACCTGATGTCGCAGCACCAGAAAGATAAAGTAGAATTCTTATGCAATGAATGCTGCTGGTTCGGCTGTAAGGACAGAAAGATTTGTTATGAATCCGTCAGCCGGAAGAATCTCGGAAATCCTGCCCCGGAGTTTCACTGTGCTTCGCCGGATGGCGGTAACGGTTACCGCTTTTCCAAGGCAATGGAAAATCCCGGATTCATCAGTGTGGATGATATACAGAATATTTACATGCCAATGGGATTTTCTAATTTTAAGATTGAAGGACGCGGGCTTGGAAGTGCGCTGATTCTTGAATTTCTGCTTTATTATATGACGAAGCCGGAATATCAACTGCATGTCAGGGAAGAGATTTATCTGGATAATATGCTCGATCTTTTTTAGCCATGTAGCCATGGGGACAGGGTTTTTTCGACTTTTTTATTGTCCCTTCCGGATCAAAAATGAACGCAAGAAAACTGCCCGTCGGCATGGTTTTCTTGCGTTCTAATCTATTTTATTTTCTTTTGCTTTTCTATAGCTCAAACGTCTCCAGATCATCCGGCACATACAGATTGCCATGATAATACTGCTGTCCTTCCTCCGTATACAACTTCTTTCTCTCCGCCAGATGTGTCTCTTCTGTATGATACAACAACAGATTCGGCACACCGAGTTCTTCCGCAAGCTGGCATGCTTCTTTTACTGTACTATGATGCTTCTCATAAGGCTTGAATTTATCCGCCTCACCGAACAGGCAGAATGCCTCATGAAGCAGCCAGTCACTGCCCTTCACATATTTATAATCCACCTCATTGTACGGCTCGTCACCAACACAGGTGAATTTCTTACCGCTCTTAAGCTGCATGGTGAATCCGAACTGTTTCGCCTTTGTCGAACCAATGTCGAAGAATGTCACTGGACATCCGAGAATCGTTCTGCTGTCTCCGTCTTTCACGACATCAAACTGGATTCGCTCCCCCATATGCTTACAGACCTTCTGCTGGATCGTCATATTTGCGATTGCCTGAATCTTCTCTGCCAGCTCCTCATGGCAATAAATGCGAAGATCACCTTCATATTTTCCCTGGTTCATTCTCTGTCCGATCATACGCACCAGCCAGATAATTCCAAGCACGTGGTCTACATGCTCGTGTGTAACGAAGATATCGTGGATATCATTCATGTCGATTCCTGTGTCTTTTAATACTTTCAGAATACGGTTGCCACCGCCTGCATCTACAAGGAAATGTTTTCCCTCATCGCTGATTGCATAGCAAGTATTATAACATTCACTTACCGTTGCATTTCCGGTTCCTAATATTGTTAATTTCATATGCTTTTCTCCATTTCTGGTTTTTGTACCGCTTTTTTCGTAGTACTTCTATCAGCAGTATAGCATATTTTTTTCCAACTGGTTATGTACTGGATTTTGAAATAATATTCATTTTTTCTTTTTATAATATAAATGTGCTAAATATTTACAACACTGTTGACAATTTCCTCAAAATCTATCTTACACTCCCCATCATAAATTCCAACCGGCACTTCCCCATCCATTCCATATATCATCAGATCCATATTTTCTCAAAAATCATCTCCCAGATCATACACAATTGCCTTCTGATTTTTCACATCCGCAATCTCCTGATGTGTAACGGCAGGTGCTGCCATGTCATATAAAACGCCATCGATCAATTCATATCTCTGGTCATCGGGCAGGGCATAGTAATCCTCTACTGTATATTCCCCCTGCTTCTTTACCTGATATGCTCCCAGCGCTTCTGTTGCTTTGTTCTTATCTGCTGTCAGCAGTTTTGGCAATCTAATTTCACGATAAAGAATCATAGTAAAAAGCGAATGCTTTTTTGAAGTAATTGCATTGTAGCACATTTGTTTTGTATATTCAAGAGTTAATATATTTAATTTTATTTTAACCATATAACAATAACAAAAAAAGCCATTGGGGACGGAGGAAAATCCGTTTTCCCCGTCCCCAATGGCCCACAAATTCTTCCTATCTGTTAGATGCTGCAACACGTCTTGCATCTCTCATGATCTGTCCTGCTGCATAACCATTTCCAGACATCACTGCTGAAGCTACTGCAAAATACTCTGCGTTATCCAGAGATATTTTTTGAAACGCTCCACTAAACCAGCCTTTTCTCTGTGTTATTCATTACCATTGTATTCTTAATTGCTACTGTGCTCATATTGACCTCTCCTTTTTATTATCTATATATGATTTACATTTGTTTTCCGTTTACATCTTGTATTTTAGCCTTGTTTCCATTTTTAAACCAGTGCTATAATTATCTTGTTTTTACAACGATATTGATATTTACTATTTATAAAAAATGGAGATTATTATGGCAAAAGCATATCACGAAGCCCTGCACCCACTCGGCAATCTAGGCATCCAGGTATCAATGGCAGCTCTTGAAAATACACACATTCCGGCACACTGGCACGAAGCCATGGAGATCTTATTCTGCCTGAACGGATCCGTCCGTATTCATGTCGAACACGAACATCTTACTCTTCAGCACAATCAACTGATTGTTTTTGATTCCAAAGAAGTACATTCCATACATTCGGATTCCAACCTCTATATGTTCCTTTGTATCCACGTCGACAAGAAGCGGCTCTCTGTCTACTGCCCGGATCTGGAACTGTATCATATAAAGTGCCGCCCGGTTCCTCTGGATGATCCAAAATCCACCCAATACATCCATATCTGCCAGCTTGCCCATGATCTGACACGTCTAAATGTAGAAAACGAAAGCACCAGCGCCATGCGTTCGGACGGCACGGCTTTGCTGATGCTTGCTGATTTGATTCGTTATTTTTCTGTATATTCCCTGCCGGGAGCGACTGCGGGCACTAGTCAGTCTAATGATACTCTGCGAGAGATTATTACTTATGTAAATGAACATTACACCGAAAAACTCTCGCTGGAAGAAGTAGCTAATCAGATAGGATTCAGCAGGGAATATTTCTGCCGTTTTTTCAAACAGCATATGGGCATTACGTTTCTTCGTTATCTGAATGAAGTACGTATTTCTCATGCAGGGCGTCTCCTTATGAATACAGATATGTCAATCTCTGAGGTGATGAGCGAAAGTGGCTTCACCAATCAGACGATTTTTAACCGCCTCTTCAAAGAGATCTATGGGATGACACCCAGGCAGTCACGGAACACTTCTGTGGAAGAGAAATATTTATAATACCATCTTCACAGCTCCATACATTCCTGCATCATTACCTAACGTTGCAAGAACGAATTCAGCGTTTGTTGAAGCATTTGCTTCCATATCTTTCTCCTTTTTTGAATAAATTCGTGTAGATTCCCTTCGCAGTTTCCGATTCCCACTGTTGCATCTGCATATTTCCACCTGCGCAAAATATGCAACAGATAGAAACTGCCTGTTGCGTGATCCACGGGGACAGGCATTCCCACTTCAGCTCATCTTTGTTGGTTCGCTTGCACGACTGATTTTCAGAACGATATTTATTAAGCCTGAGAAAGCCAAAAGCACAACCAAGATTCAGAATCAAGATGAGAAGATTTTGGAAGAAATGATTTCCCGTATCATTTCAAATCACAAAGATTGGAAACGGCTGTTGATTTTTTTCCATATTTTTTTACTTACCTCTCATATATTATCCTTAGTTTCATATTCTAAAGTATGTCTTAAAAATTGCCTTCTGCAAAGCATACCACAAAGTATGACATGTAGATTGCAGGAATGATTTTTCATATTTGTTCTAATTACAAAACGATTACATTCTATTTTTGTCTTGTTTATAAGACAAAAATAGAATATAATTGTTCTATATATTTTGGAGGTATGTTATGAATAGAGATAGTTTAAAACAAATCATGATTGACCAAAAAGAAATCTACCTTAATAATCCACTTATTCCCAGACATTACTATCTGGAAGAAAATGTCAATTACTGTTTTGTTGGCATTCGTAGAACCGGAAAATCCTATATGATGTATCAACAGATAAAACAATTGGAAGAAAATGGAATTCCATTATCACAAATCGTTTATGTTAACTTTGAAGATGAACGTCTTTTGGAAATGACCGCCGCTGACTTAAATCTTATTTTAGAAATCGGGTTAGAGATATCCAGAACTGACGTTAAACCATATTTATTCTTAGATGAAATTCCAAAATATCACTGGATGGGAAAAAACTTTGTCCGTAGAATTGCTGATATGAAATACCGGATCAATATAACAGGCAGTAACAGTAAAATGTTAAGTAGTGAAATTGCCTCTACTCTTGGCGGTCGCTTTGTGATTATGAATATTTATCCATATTCTTTCTCAGAATACCTGATTGCCAATCATATGCAAAAAAGAATTATACTGGATGTAATCAGCACCAAAGATAAAGCTGATGTGCAAAAACCAATATAACCAATATGTAACATATGGAGCTTTCCCTGAATTAACGGAAATAAATAACAAAAGGGGCCTTTTTTTGAATAGCATCTACCAGACCGTATATCTTGGTGATATCATAACAAGAAATAAAATTACCAATGACTTTGCTGTGAGATTGATTTTAAAAAAGATTGCCGAATCTATTACGAAACCTTTATCTTTCAGTAGACTGACTAATATATTAAAAAGTACAGGAACATCTATTGGCAAACAAACTGTAATCAATTATGTTGGCTACATGACAGACTCCTATTTGCTTTTTACTCTGCAAAACTATGCTGCAAAACTGGTAGAAAAAGAGACTTCTCCCAAATATTATTTCATGGATACAGGACTTCTTGGACTTATGTTACTAGACTGTAAATCTGCCCAACTGGAAAATCTTGTCGCCATCGAATTAATCCGTCGTTACGGAGTAGAAAATGTTTACTTCTTTGAAAATAATGTGGAAATCGACTTCTATGTTCCGTCAGAAAATCTGGCTATCCAGGTCAGTATGCAGGTATTAGATAATATAGATACACGAGAACGTGAAACCGTGCTTTCGTCAAATTAAATAATTTCATACCGGACTCCAAATGTATTCTGATTACAAATAGTGAAGAGGCTGTTCTTGACTGTGAAGGAATTCGTGTTGAAGTGATTCCAATCTGGAAATGGCTATTGATGAATGATTTGTAGGAGCCACGAGAAACGCTAATTCCTTGCATTTTTTATTGTTCCCGTTGATCTCTACCAGGAATTTTCACTTGACTCCAAATTTTATTTTTCTTCTAAGTTATAGAAATTACAAATAAAAACTATATAATAAAAGCACTTACAGTACTTACCAACTATAGTTTCCTGTAAGTGCTTTCCCGCAGGTGGCAGCTTCTTCCGTATCTTTTACTTTCTCTTGTATCTTTTATTCTTCCTCCGCCAACTCCCCAAACTCCGTCTTCTCAAATTCCTGAATGGAAATATGTCTCTTATTCGGGTTCGCATACACGAAAGTCTTATCTACATTCTCCAGATAGTTCTGGATCTTATCGTTCGTCGCACTGATGATCGCCTGGAAGCCAAGTCCGCGGATCAGTGAGATACAGCTTGCCACCTTCTCGGCATCCATCTTGGAGAACGCCTCGTCCAGCACAACCAGACGCAGTGTCGGTGACCGGTGCATCTTCGGCGACAGATTGATCTTATAAAGCTGCGCAAAGCTTGCCAGAAGTGCCACGTACAGCGGGTTCTGTCCCTCTCCGCCGGAGTTCTTCTTGATCATCTTACTCAGTCCGATCGTCATCTCCTTATCGCCATGTACGATCTGCTGCATATCGAATGACAGATAGGTTCGGTAATCCGCATACTTATCCATGTTACGTTTCGCCTCATCCATCTCGTCCTTCGTCGCATTCTCCGGCGGGATGAAGATGTTGATCAGCTCGTTCATCATCTCCCCATACTGATTCTCATGCTCCATCGTGAACATATCAAGCTGGTTGTCCATCGTATCATCTAAGTCAGACGGACGGATCTGCAGGGAATCATCCATGAACATCTTATAATATTTTCCATCTGCACCCTTGTTCTTCGTGATCACGAACTGATACTTATCCTTACCGAAGTCCAGTTTGCTGATGATCCGGTTCAGCTCATCCCTTCTCTGATAAGCCTCCAGGATCGCACTTCGGATCTTGAAGATGAAGTCATCTTTGAAATGCTCCACAGCCGCTTTCGCCTGTGTCTTCGCCGACTCCCTGTAAGTCTCCAGATGATCGCAGGACAGCGAATTCAAAAGCTTCTCATACGGCGCGTTGTCCCGGATAGAAGTTGAGAATGTACGGTTCGGATATTCTCTGATATAACTGCTTCTCTCTTCCACCAGCTTCCGGTAAGCGTCTTCCTCTTCTTCCCTGAGCGTATATACCCGCGAAACCATCTGACGTCTCAGATACTCATAATTCTCGGATTTTCTGCTCGCCAGATATTCCTGGAACTCCTTCTCATAACGCTTATCTGCTACTTTTCTCTTCACGTCCTTCATCTGTTCTTCCGATTCGAGAACTTCTGCATTCAGACGTTCGATTTCTTTCTTGTTCTCCCAGATTGCTTCCTGCACCTTGGATACGGATTCTTTCTTCGCATCCTGTGCCGCCTGCACTTCTTTCTTCTTGCCTTCCCATGCAGCAACGGATTCATCTTTTAACTTCTGCATCTGTTCCAGAAGCTGAGCCTTTTTCTTTTCTTTGGAAATGATTGCCTTGCTGTCAGCCAGCCATCCGAGATAATCCTCTGCCGGCTGCTTCAACATCTCCATCTGCATTGCCTGGCGGATCTCTTCTAACAGCTCCTGTACCGGCATTCTCTCGCCATTTAACTTCTCACATTTTTCTTCCAGCTTGCGGATTCTCTGGCGCATACTCGTCTCACCAATATAGGCTCTTCTGGTGTAATTCTCCGGATTCATGTGCTGCAGTTTGTAGCTCTGGTACAGCATACAATCCGGTGTCACACCGATCCTGCACTCACGCAGTTCATCCAGTGATTCGCATTTCTTTACATTTCCAAGGAAGAAATTAATGTATTCCTGCACATACGCTTCTTTCGCTTTTACTACTTCTGCCAGCGCCCCGGCTGTACCTGATGCTTGTCCTTCGTAAGCTTCTCCGTATCCAGGACTGCTGCCCGGAAGAAACGTTTTGTATCCATCTCCTGGTAAATGTCCATCGCAGCCCTGGCATACTTTGGTTCCACGATCAGCTGCAATTTATTATTTCCAAGATAACCCTCCACTGCATTGTGCCATCTCTCGTCCTTCACATCCAGAAGATCCGCAAGAATATGCACATTCACGAACTTGCCGCAGCGCTCGTGCAGGCGGTTACGCAGTTCGAATCTCGCCTCTTCCAGCTCTCTCGGATAAGCCTTCTTTCCCTGCTTCAGTTCTTTTAACTCTGCTCTTGCCTCTTTCTCTTCTTTCTTGATCCGGCGAAGGTCTGCATCCGCTTCCTGTCTCTGGTCTTCCAGCTCCTCCTGCAGATCTTTTAAGCCTTCCTGCAGGCGCACAAGTTCTTCTTCGGAAATGCTTCTGTCTGCGAATTTTTCGATATCCCAGATCACCTGATTTGGCGTAATGTCTTTCTCCGTCCATGCCTTCAGATGCTCTGCAGTCTGCTCCCAGCGGGCTTTTCCGTTATTCAGACGCTCCAGCGTCTCATTTAATGTATCCAGATCTGATTCCAGTCTTGCATACCCACTGTCTGCGATCCGCAGAATGATCTCTTCATACTCTTTCTGCAGGTCCTTTTCTTCCTGCTCCATCACCTGTTGCTGCTTCTTCAGATCTTCGATGGCTTCCTGCCTTACCTTGATCCGGTCTCTAGCTTCCTGACTCTTCACCTCATGGTTCATAACCTCCAGACGATCGATCTGATAAGAGCACACCTTCTCCTCATCGGATTTTTCTGCATACTGCTCATATTTTCCGCAGATCAGCTTCAGTCTTCTGATCTCCTCCATCGTCTCTTCGATCTTACTGCGCATGCGTCCATACTGCATGACACTTTCCTGCAGATCCTCAATATGGATATCCTGCTCCATACAGATATATTCCTTTACGAAATCTTCCAGTTTGATATTCATACGGAACGAGATCGCACGTTTGAATAGCTTTGGAAATTTTTCCATGTCCAGACCGCCAAGATAGATATCGTATAGCTGTCTCCGAAATCTTTCATTGCTCGGTCCGCAGTAGAACTGTTCTGGCGTAAAGGAACGCTGCAGGTACTCACGCATTTCCGCAGTGGTAAGGCACCGGCCTTCCGAACGGTAATGATTCGGAAGTAATTCTCCCGTATGCCAGAAGAACAGGCGGCTTACGTCATTATTCGACGTATCCACGTCAAACACAACACCGACACACTGTTTATCTCTGGTATTCGTCTGTGTCAGCTCCAGCACGATCGTACTGGAAAAATTACGATTTCTTAAATACTGTGATTCATTATTTTCACTGATATTCACCATACCTCTTAAGTACTCGATCAGTGTACGGTCCGAATCATCTGCTGCCGCCTTATTGAAAAATCCACGGCCATCCGTATTGGCATACAGCACGATCTGGATCGCATCCAGAACCGTCGATTTACCACTTCCGGAATGTCCGGTGAAGAAGTTGATTCCTTCATTAAGCGTCAGTATCTTTTTATCTATGTAATGCCAGTTATTCAGGCATATCTTCGAGAGTGCTTTGAATGGCTGCTTCGTCTCCAATTTGATCCTCCTCACTGAATGTTGCTAATAATTCCCTGATGTCATCTCCTAAAAGTACCGTATGGATACAAGGGTAGATGACCAGGCGGGTCGACTCGTTTAATTCTTCCAGAACATCAAGCGGCTCGATGATCTGATACTTCTTCAGAAGTGCGATCGTTCGTCTCATTTCCGTAATTGACGGAAGACTCTTCAATACATGAAATTCTCCCGCTTTTCCGTTTACTGCACCAAGTGTTGTCACCACATGGCTGCTCGACGATGCAGTCTGCATCTGCTCGTCATAGATAAGCTTCAGCACCAGTAAATAGATCGTCGCCAGACGCGGCAGCTTCTCGCCCCACAACTGTTCGCCCTGGATATAGATCACACCCATATGTACATTTTCTCTGAGCGTGATCCCTGCGACTTCAAAATATGCTTTAAAAAATTCCAAATGCTTCGTGCAGGTGCGGTATTCTTTTGTATACTGCATCCTGCCCGCACGTTTATCAAATTTTCTTTCCAGGAGAAATGTCTGACGGTACAGTGTCTGGATGACATCTGTGACCTCTTCTTTTTCTTCCTGGGTTAACTGTTCGTAGTAATCTATCATTTATTTTCAGAACTCCTTTATCTATTACACTCGCCGTTTCACAAACCTGAGTGCCGGATACCGGTATCCGTCCTTTTCCACCATCTCCGGTTCTTCTTCCAGCACCATATATCTGCTGTTCTTACGCGTACTGTAATCATAAGCAAGAATCAGTTTTTCAAATTCTTCCTCGTCAGCAATATTGATCTTCGACGCATCCATCACTTCATCTTCCATATTATTCTCGATGAATTCTTCAATCTGCTTCTTGCTGAACCGCATCTGTATCCGGTTCAGTCTTAAGATATCGTCCTTATCCAGATCACCCGTCGTCTCATCCGGAAGCAGCTGACTGATGAAGTCTTTTCTGGATTTTCTTCTCTTATATAAAGACTTCTCTGACAGGATCTCCAGAAGTGACAGATTCATGCGCTTTCCGGTCTCTGTGATGATCTCTTCCATCTGCTCCGGTTCTTCCGACATCTTATTCAGAAGCTGTACCACCAGGCCCTTCGTATCCGTCTCACCACTTAACAGATAATTCATTCTAGTTACCGTTGCCCGGACATATTTCGTATGTTCTTTGTCCATATTGGCAATGCGGTGCTCGATATCGTCAAATCCACGCTCGATCAGATCCAACAGATCCAACACATCATCCTGGTTATCTCCCAGCATCTTCGACCGTGCCTGTACCTTCATGATAAATGCTTCATCATCCCGGATCTCTCTCAGACATTTCTTAATATCCATCTTATAGATATAAAAGTTGTCCGATGTTTTCAGAATATGATACTTCTTCCATACGATCTCTTCCACATAACTGTCCAGATGTTCCCGCAGAATCCCACTGTAAGAATCCTGCTGCAAGAGCTTCGCAAAGAATTTATTCATATTATGAAGCATATCCTGCAGTGCCTTATTCAGCCGCCTCGTATTCACCAGAGCCGTCCTTAAGAGCCCGACACTTGCCCGCGGATCATTGCGGAACGCATACAGCGTTGCATACACATTCTGAATATAAATGTCCGTCTCCGATGCATCTTCCGAATTCAGCTTTTCAAATGCATCGATCATCACCGCCGCATAATCCGGAATGACAATATTTGTCACCAGTGTATTATAATCCTCGATACGCTTCAGCCATCCTGCCCGCAGCAGCCAGTTTAAGATCCTCGAAGAAGGCGTCTCCAACATATCAAAGTCTGTATCATTTTCCTCCCGCTGTAGCTCAAAGCGCTTCTTCGCATTCATATCACTTAAGATCTGGATGCACACCTCTTTCGTCAGGAAATAATTATTATATTCGTATTCTTCATTAATACATAAAAGTGCTTCAATATAAATATCCCGGTTGACCGAACGGAACAGACTCCAGAACGTATCCGGGATTTCATTCATTAACTGCATCTTGTTTTCCTCCAAATGATTCCTTACAATTCTACCATTTTTAGGGGAGTTTTTCTACGCAAGTTATTTTCCACTATTTTATGTACTCTTTATTTGCTTTTTTGCCTTCATAGCTGATATGATAAAAATAATAAAGATAAAATAAAAGACAATATAGAAATGAAGACGGAGGTAAAATTATGTCCGAAAATATAGAAAAAGCAGTACAGACCGAAGAATCGTCTGAGACTAAAGGAACTGACAACGTTGTGCTTTACCCTGTTTCTGATGAGGAGAAAACTGTATCTGCTGCGCAGGAAACTTCAGATACTGAAAGCAAAGCTACCGACGGTAAAACTGCCGATAACACTAACAAATTCAGTGACACCCAAAATACAAAAGAATCTTCACCAAAAGATGCGGAAGAAGAAGGCGACGATGATCTGGAAGAGGATTTCTACGAACAACAGGAAAAATCCCGCTCCAAAGACGAGCATCCGTTCCGCGAATTTTTCTCCAATTTCCGTTCCAAACGCAAGATCGAGATGAACCGTGATGAACAGATCCTCTCCCGCATCAGCGATGAAGATCTGATGGAGTATCTCCGCATGGAACAGAAACGTATGGAACTTCTCCAGCAGGCAAAAGAAGTACGTGAGAAAAGATTCTGGACTACATTCCAGCTCGCCATCTGTCTGTTATCCGTTATCCTCGTCATTTATTTTCTGAAGGATAATCCGGTAATACTCGTGACGATCCTGTATACACTCGGAATCCTCGCCGCCCTCCGTATCTGGAGCAAAGCCCAGAATGGAAAGGGCAGCAAAGGCAGCAAAGATAAAACCGATGCTTAATTCCCAAAAGTTATCCACAATCAGCCAATATCCTGTGGATAAATCTTTTTCTGCCGCAGTTTAATGTAGACAACTTCCCGGAACAAAGCATAGAACACTGACATCAGCGGAATAAAGATCAACATTCCAACGATACCCATCAGGCTTCCGCCTATACTTACCGCAGCCAGCACCCAGATAGACGGAAGGCCGACCGAATTGCCCACCACATGCGGATAGATCAGATTGCCCTCTATCTGCTGGAGTACCAGGAACAGTACGATAAATATCAATGCCTGGACCGGACTCACCATAAATATCAGAAATGCACCGACCGCACAGCCGATAAATGCTCCAAAGATCGGGATCAATGCGGTAAATGCGATCACAATTCCCGTAAGAAGTGCATACGGAAGCCTAAGCAGCGTCATCGCAATCACGAACATGGATCCCAGGATCAGAGCCTCTACACACTGTCCCGTCAGAAAACTGGAGAATGTCTTATATGTCAATGCAAGAACCTCCAGCGCAGCCTCTGCTCTTCCCTTTCTGACAAATGCAAATAACACTTTTTTCGCCTGTCTTCCCAGCTTTTCTTTCTGTAGCAAAATATACATTGCAAATACAAAAGCGATAAAGAATGTTCCCACGGCACCAATGATATTTTTCGCCGTATTGATCGTAGATTCCAGCATACTTCCGGCTCCGTTCTTCAGAAACTCCATCGCAGCCTCCATCACCTTGTTCCAGTCAAATTCCAGATTGTTGACTACATTCATGATCTCCTTATTATTATGAAACCAATGATCTGCCCACTCCTGCAGCTGCGGAATAAAATCCTGGATACTCTTGCCGAGACTGGCAAATGTCCCGGCAAGCTGCGGAATCAGCCCGAACATGATAATTGCAAGAAGCCCGATCACACCGGAAAGAACGATCAGAAGACTGATCCCTCTGGCATATTTTCTTTTATATTTTTCAGGAAGCTTTCTCTCCGTGAATAATTTTCTTTCCACAAAATTCATCGGAACGCTTAAGACGAATGCAATCGCACCACCAAGCAGAAATGGATATAAAATATTCAATACGAATCTAAACGCATCCATCACAACATCATATTTCCACAGACAGACGATCAATAATGCCGTAAATACGATCAGCCCCCTGATCTGTTTTACCGTTTCTTTTCTCAATTCCATTCTCTGTTTCTATCTCTCTTTCAAATATTTCATTCCCTGGATCACAGGAAGATTCAACAATGCAAGCCCGTATACTGTCATCAGCTGCTTCAGGCTCAACGTAACTACTTTGAACATTCCGTGCAGTCCCGGAATCATAAGAACACTTGTGATCAGGATCATACCCAGGACAAATGCTCCGATCAGATACTTATTATTAAAGAATCTCTTTGTAAATATTACCGGTTTATCATCCTTACAGTTAAATCCATGCACCAGACGGCTCATGCATAAGGTTCCGAATGCCATCGTACTTGCAAGAGCTGCATTCTGGCTTGTGTATCCGATCAGGAATGCAGCCATCGTCATTACGCCGATGCTTACTCCTTCCGTTGCGATACTCAGCAGATATGGCTTTGTAAGGATTGACTCACTCATTGGTCGTGGTCTCTGCTCCATAACCGCTTTGGAATGTGGTTCTACTCCCAGTGCAATTGCCGGCAGACTGTCTGTCAGCAGATTGATAAACAGCAGATGCACCGGTGCAAATGGAACCGGCAGTCCGGCAACGGATGCACATAATACAACCAGAATTGCCCCGAAGTTACCGGACAACAGGAATTGAATCGCATTTTTAATATGCTGATACAGATTTCTTCCATTTTCCACAGCTTTTACAATGGTTGCGAAATTGTCATCCGTCAGGACCATCGCTGCCGCATCCTTGGCAACCTCACTTCCGGTCACTCCCATCGCAACACCGATATCGGCCTGTTTCAACGCCGGTGCATCATTCACACCGTCACCTGTCATTGCTACGATATTCCCCGTTTTCCTGCCATGCACGGACAATTCTGATCTTATGTTCCGGCGAAACCCTCGCATACACAGAGATTCCTTCTACAAATCCTGCAGCTCCTCGTCCGACATATCTTCAATTACGGCTCCCTCGCAGGCCTCCGATTCTTCTTTTAAGATGCCGATTCTCTTTGCAATAGCCGCTGCAGTAATCTTATGGTCACCGGTAATCATGATCGGACGGATTCCCGCACGTCTGCACTCTTCCACCGCAAGTCTCGATTCTTCTCTCGGCGGATCCATCATTGCGATCAGACCGATAAATATCAGCTGGTCCTCATCCTCCGTACCGATCTCTTTCTCTTCCTCCATCTGCTTATATGCAAATGCAAGAACCCTTAAGCCTTCTCTGGAAAATTGCATGTTCTGGACGGCAATGTCCTCCCGGTCGGAATCTGTCATCCTCCTTACAGTATTCCCAACCCGTATTCTGTCCATACGCTCCAACAGGACATCTACCGCACCTTTTACGATCATCATATGGCCTTCCTGAAGGAGTGCATCATTCATATTGTGAGCAGTCGACATCAGTTTCCGGTCACTGTCAAACGGCACTTCCGACAATCTCGGGTATCTCTCCCTTACCTGCATCGCATCAATACCAAGATTCGTTCCAAGATTGATGAGCGCCGTCTCTGTCGGATCACCGATCTCCTGTCCGTCCGTATTCGTAGAATCATTACACAGGATACTGAATCTTAAAAGTAATTTTTCATTTTCATTCTTCAGATCAATTTTTCCTGCCGAAATCCTCTTTCCATTTACATAATAATCCTCGACCGTCATCTTATTCTGCGTAAGCGTTCCCGTCTTATCCGAACAGACAATCGATACACTTCCCAGACCTTCCACTGCCTGCAGCTTACGTATGATCGCATGTTCCTTTGCCATCTTCTGCGTACCGAAGGATAACACGATCGTAACGATCGAGCTTAAAGCCTCCGGTATTGCCGCAACTGCAAGTGCAACAGCAAACATAAATGCAGAACCCCACGATTCACCCTGAAATACATTCACTCCGAATATCACTACAGAAAATGCCAGGATCAGCACCGATAATTTCTTTCCGAAATCATCCAGATTCACCTGCAGCGGTGTCCTCTTTTCCGAAGTATTCTTCATAAGATCTGCAATCTTTCCGACTTCTGTCTTCATACCGATCGCAGTTACTTCATATCTTCCTCTTCCATATGTGACGAAGCTTCCGGAAAATACTCGGTTCGTCTGATCTCCCAGTGCCGCAGCTTCTTCCACTTCATCCAGATTCTTCTCTATAGAAATGCTTTCTCCCGTCAGAGCACTTTCATCTACTTTCAGACTTGCACATTCGATCAGCTTTCCGTCTGCTGGGATACAGTCTCCTGCTTCGAGGATCACTTCATCACCGATCGTGACTTCCCTGGACGGGATCTGGATCACGCTGCCATCACGCACCACCTTGGCTTCCGGTGCCGATAACTGCTTTAAACTGTCCAGTGACTGCTCCGCCTTTACCGTCTGTATCGTTCCAAGAACCGCGTTCATCGTGATCACGACGAAGATAACAATTGCACTCTCCGCATCTCCGAGAATTCCTGATATGACCGCCGAC
>ENA-OPYU01000094-OPYU01000094.1-human-gut-metagenome-genome-assembly--contig:-NODE-94-length-31917-cov-6.307518_pt1 | contig 31917 bp, 17 predicted proteins | sample MGYA00242637_ERZ504482 | MGnify/ENA primary metagenome ERZ504482 (study PRJEB26092, sample SAMD00036237) | human gut metagenome | host: Homo sapiens | study: EMG produced TPA metagenomics assembly of... | reverse complement strand
ATAATAACTAATTCACATCCCCCTGTTGATAACGGTTGAAAACATGTAAAAAGGATGAGGATATCATTTCAAAAGTATTTCTTGCATATTTCAAATAATGGTATAACATACACTTAAAATCAACAATCCAAAATTAATCACATAACTTAAACAATCAATATCAACACAATTTAATCACTATTATAGGCATTCATAACCATAAAGTTTTTAACTTTGCATATTATCAACAGTTTGTTAATAGAACAAGTAAAGACAGTATAATCAGTGCTTAAGCCAGTTGATTACTTATTCATATCTCACTATTACAAATGAATAACTTATCAGGCAAGGAAAAGAGTACTATTTTACTAACAATATGAACAGACTATTATCAATACCATATTTCTTTTTTGAAAGAAGAAGAAAAATATAAGATATAATGAATAAAGAAGAATGGTTGAAAAAAGGGTATGTTACCGAACCGGTAGACAAAACTCTGGATTTGAAGACTGAAATTGATAAGTTGCGTAAGGAAAAGAATGCGCTTATCCTAGGTCATTATTACCAGTCGGGCGAAATACAAGATATCGCCGACTTTGTAGGTGACAGCTTGGCGCTGGCACAATGGGCGGCTAAAACGGATGCTGATATCATTGTGATGTGTGGTGTTCACTTTATGGGTGAAACGGCTAAGATTCTTTGTCCTGATAAAAAAGTGCTGGTACCGGACTTGAATGCAGGATGTTCATTGGCTGACAGTTGTCCTGCTGATGAGTTTGCTAAGTTTGTTAAAGAGCACCCGGACCATACAGTGATTTCGTATGTTAACACTACAGCGGCTGTTAAAGCGGTGACTGATGTGGTGGTCACTTCTACCAATGCCAAGCAAATCGTAGATAGTTTTCCGGCAGATGAGAAGATTATTTTCGGTCCGGATAGAAATCTGGGTAATTATATCAATTCGATTACAGGACGCGATATGTTGCTTTGGGATGGTGCCTGCCATGTGCACGAACAGTTTTCTGTGGAGAAGATACTGGAATTGAAAAAACAGTATCCTAACGCTGCCATTCTGGTTCATCCCGAATGTAAAGGAGCCGTTTCCAAACTAGCCGATAAGGTTGCTTCTACGGCAGGACTTTTAAAATATGCCATTACTAGCGACAAGAAAGATTTTATTGTTGCTACGGAAAGCGGTATTCTGCACGAAATGCGTAAGAAATGTCCTGAAAAAAACTTTATTCCCGCTCCTCCCGAAGACAGTACCTGCGCTTGCAATGAATGTAATTTTATGCGGTTGAATACGATGGAAAAGTTGTACAATACATTAAAATATGAATGGCCGGAAGTGGCAGTGGATGAAGCAATAGCTGAGGAGGCGGTGAAACCTATCAAGAAGATGCTGGAAATTTCGGAGAAGCTGGGATTATGACTTTTGTAAAAGATAACAAGATATGGTTGATAAAAGACGTTTCTGTTGTTTCTAAAAGTAAAAGGGAATTCTTCTGGAAAAGATTTATGATAGGATGTATCATCGGAATAGGAGTGACATTGCTGGTTCTGTTTTATTAAAGACTTGTTTTGACGGGATAATGGTTCTCATGGAAATCATTATTCCGTCAAAATTGTTTTCAAAGGAAAACAAAATACTTATTTTTATGAGAGTCGATGGAAGTAAACAAATGATATAACTAATTTTATACAGTTTTACTTTTTTACGCCTTCAGAAATCGGCAAAGCTTCTCTACGGCCAGCGCACGGTGGCTGATTTTGTTTTTCGTCTCATTGCCTAGTTCGGCAAAAGTTTTAGTATATCCTTCGGGCACAAAGATGGGGTCGTACCCGAAACCTGACGAACCTCGTTTTTCTTTGATAATCTCACCTTTTACAATTCCTTCGAACAAATGCTTCTTTCCATCCAGAATTAGGCAGATAGCTGTACGGAACTGTGCCTTTCTGTTGGGGGCTCCCTGCATATTCTGCAATAATTTTTGCATATTGGCTTCCGCATTGTGTCCTTCACCTCCGGCATAACGGGCGGAATAAACACCCGGCGCACCATTCAAAGCTTCCACCTCCAGGCCCGTATCATCGGCAAAGCAGTCCAGACCATAGTTTTCAAAAATATATTCCGCTTTCAGCATCGCATTACCTTCCAGTGTATCGGCTGTTTCGGGGATATCAGCATGGCAGTTAATATCTTTAAGGCTTAATAATTCCACCTTTTCACCCAAGATAGCAGAGATTTCCTCCAATTTATGGGCATTGTTTGTAGCAAATACTAATTTCCTTTTCATTTTATATTGTATTTATTGAATGCAAAGATACTGAGAATGAACCAAAGTAAGATAATTCCTGACAGAATAATATAGGTGAAAAGGTAAATAATAATTTGTTTGCTATGTTTATTTTCAATTTTTGATTATCTTCGTTGGTATCATTTGATACTTGATAGTATGGTATATATAGAAACGCCTCATTTGTTGTTACGGGACTGGAAGGAAGAAGATATTCTTCCGTTTGTCCGCATGAACAGTGATAAAGAAGTAATGGAATTCTTTATCACTACTTTGACACAGGAAGAGACGATGGCTTTTTATTGTCGTATCCGGAAAGAATTTGAAGAATATGGTTATGGTTTGTATGCTGTAGAATGTAAAAAAACTCGGAATTTTCTAGGCTATGTAGGTTTTCATAATATTGCTTTCGAATCGGATTTCACTCCGGAGTGGAAATAGGATGGCGGTTGTGCCGGGATGTATGGGGAAAGGGATATGCCACAGAAGCCGCCTCTGCCTGTCTGGATTATGCGAGTGATAATTTACCTTTTAAAACGGTATATTCATTCACTGCCATACCCAATAAACGTTCTGCACGGGTCATGCAGAAAATAGGAATGCATTTTGAAAAAGAGTTCGATCATCCTTTGGTGGAACAAGAGCATTGGCTATGCAGACATGTATTGTATAAAATAGAAATTTGAGAGAATAGGATAACCGATATGTGGTAATCTTATCATTGCTTCATCGTTCTGATTTTTTCAATGCAGAAACAGAACGATGAAGCAATGGTAAGAGATTATTTTTTAGTTACTTTATTTTTAGTTTGTCGAACCCTTCTCCATACACTCCTACCACATTACTTTGTGATATAAATGCATTGGGGTCAATATCTTTCACCAATCGGAATATATCCAGTGACTGGCTTTTTTTGGCTAATACCACTACGACTTTGATTCCTTGTTTGCTATACCATCCTGTACCATCTAATAGGGTAACTCCACGGTCTATTTGTTTGGTGATTCCTTCGGCTATTTCATCATGTTTGCGCGAGAAAATAAGGAACTGTACAGATTGGCGTGAACTGTTTATTACATAATCAATCACAATGCTCATGATAAACAATACGCAGAAACCAAACAACACTCGTTTCCAATCATGGAATATGAAATAACAGGAGGATATGATGACAATATCACAATACATCATCATGCGGCCAAGGGTTACATCTTTGTATTTATTGATAATCCAAGCAATGATATCCGTACCACCGGTACTTCCATTATTGCAGAAAACAATGCCGATACCAAATCCCAGTAAGCCGGCACCTACTACACAAGCCATGAATTCTTGTCCTGGTCCTAATAATTGCGGTAGTGTTCCATCCGGACCTTTCAACAATGTTTGAAAGAGCCATAACAGAAATGTCAGCATAAAGATGGCATAAATGGTCTTCAGACTGAATTTAGGTCCTAATATTTTCAATGCGAATCCTAGAAAAACAGCATTGATGATGAAATAAGACACTTGAATCTCTATTCCCGTAGCATAATAAATAATTGCCGCGATACCGGTTACTCCGCCTGTAGTTATTTGATAAGGCAGTAAGAAAGCCGCCCATCCCAGTGCATAGCAAATCAGTCCGAAGGTAATGGCTAAATAGTCTTTTACCTCTCTGCCTAGTTTGATTTTTAATATTTGGTCCATGGTAATGAGGATTGTTTTTAATATAAAGTAGAAAGGTGTGTCAAAAGTTACTGCTTTTGACACACCTCAAGTATAGTATCGATTATAATACGATATTTACAATTTTCTTCGGAACGATGATTACCTTTTTCGGGGTTTTGCCTTCAATCCATTTCTGGGCTTGTTCATTTGCCATAACTGTTGCCTGAATGGTATTGTTATCGGCATCAGTAGCGAACTCCATGGTGAAGCGTGCTTTACCATTGAAAGAGATAGTGTATTTTACAGTGTCTTCTTTTAGGTAATCTTCATTGAATGCAGGCCATTGTGCATCGCATACGCTGGTGGTATTTCCCAAAGCTTCCCAAAGTTCTTCTGCATAATGTGGAGCGAACGGGGCTAACAGGATGATGAGATTGCTCAATACCTCTTTATTGCGGCATTTCAATGAAGTCAGTTCGTTTACACAAATCATAAATGCACTGATAGAAGTGTTGTAAGAGAAAGTTTCAATATCTCCGGTTACCTTTTTAATCAGCTTATGAATTGCTTTCAACTCTTCTTTAGTCGGTTCACTTTCTACAGGCAAGAATTCGTCTATGCGGCTATAAAACAGATTCCACAGTTTCTTCAAGAAACGGTGAACACCATCGATACCATTAGTATCCCAAGGCTTGGACTGTTCTACCGGACCGAGGAACATTTCGTACATACGCAGCGTATCGGCACCGTATTTTTCGACAATCATATCCGGATTGACTACGTTGTACATGGATTTACTCATCTTCTCTACTGCCCAACCGCAGATATATTTTCCATCTTCAAGAATAAACTCTGCGTTGTTGTATTCAGGACGCCATGCTTTGAAGGCTTCGGTATCCAGAATATCATTGGATACAATATTCACATCCACATGCAACGGAGTGGTTTCGTACTGGTCTTTCAAGTTCAGTGACACAAATGTATTGGTATCTTTGATACGATATACAAAATTGCTTCGTCCCTGAATCATTCCTTGGTTCACCAATTTCTGGAATGGTTCTTCCTTGATGCTTACGCCTAGGTCATGCAGGAACTTATTCCAAAAACGAGAATAAATCAAATGGCCGGTAGCATGTTCTGTACCACCTACATAGAGGTCTACATTCTGCCAGTAGTGATCTGCCTTTTCTGATACCAGTGCTTGGTTGTTGTGTGGGTCCATATAGCGCAGATAGTATGCGGATGAACCGGCAAAGCCCGGCATGGTATTCAGTTCAAGTGGGAATACATGGACATGGTCAATTAACGTATTTTCCACTACTTCGCCTTTTTCTACATCCCAAGCCCACTTGGTGGCATGTCCCAATGGAGGTTCGCCTGTTTCAGTCGGCAGGAATTTAGCCACTTCGGGAAGTTCAAGTGGCAATTTAGAGGAATCAATCATATAAGGCATACCATCTTTGTAATATACGGGGAAAGGTTCGCCCCAATAACGCTGGCGTGAGAAGATGGCGTCACGAAGACGATAGTTCACTTTCACACGTCCCAGGTTGTGAGCTTTCACATATTCTTTGGTAGCTGCGATAGCTTCTTTGATGGTCAGTCCGTTCAAAGAAAGGTCACAGTAAGGAGTGACATCCTTGCGGGGTGAGTTGCAAACAATACCTTCTTTGGCATCGAAACTTTCTTCACTTACATCACAACCTTCTACCAACGGAACGATAGGCAGGTTGAAATGCTTTGCAAAAGCGTAGTCACGGCTGTCGTGAGCAGGAACCGCCATGATAGCACCTGTACCATAACCTGCCAATACATAATCGCTGATCCATACGGGAACAGCATCGCCGGTAAACGGATTGACAGCGTATGAGCCACTGAATACACCGGTCACACGGCGGTCAGCGATACGTTCACGTTCTGTACGTTTCTTGGTACGGTCCAGATAGGCTTCTACTTCTGTTTTCTGTGCTTCGGTGGTAAGTTGGGGAACCAGTTCACTTTCCGGAGCCAATACCATGAAGGTTACGCCGAACATGGTATCTGCACGGGTAGTAAAGATGGTGAATTCAATATCGCTGTCTTTCACTTTGAATTGTACTTCCGTACCTTCCGAGCGTCCGATCCAGTTACGTTGTGTTTCCTTCAGTGAATCAGTCCAGTCCACGGTGTCTAGCCCGTTCAGCAGCCGCTGTGCGTAAGCTGAAACACGTAAACACCACTGACGCATCTTTTTCTGTACCACAGGGAAACCTCCACGTTCCGAAACTCCGTCCACCACTTCATCATTGGCAAGAACAGTTCCCAGTTGCGGACACCAGTTCACCATTGTTTCGCCCAGATAAGCGATACGGTAGTTCATCAGGATTTCCTGTTTTTCTTTTTCGCTTTTGGCATTCCATTCTTCAGCGGTGAAATGTAGTTCTTCGCTACAAGCGGCGTTTAATCCTTCGTTGCCATATTTAGAAAATGCTTCCGCCAGTTCGCTGATGGGACGTGCCTGCTGTTTGTCATTGCAATAATAGCTATTGAACATCTGTTGGAAAGCCCATTGAGTCCAATGGTAATAACTGGGCTCACAAGTACGTACTTCACGGTCCCAATCAAAAGAGAAACCGATTTTATCCAACTGTTCACGGTAGCGGTTGATATTGTTCACAGTGGTGATGGCAGGGTGTTGTCCGGTCTGGATAGCATATTGTTCTGCAGGAAGTCCGTATGCGTCATATCCCATCGGGTTCAGCACGTTGAAACCTTGCAAACGTTTGTAACGGGCATAAATATCACTAGCAATGTATCCTAGTGGGTGTCCTACGTGTAAGCCTGCTCCCGATGGATAGGGGAACATGTTTAATACGTAGAATTTCTTTTTGTTTTCGTCTTCGGTTACTTGATAGGTATGGTTCTCTACCCATCTTTGTTGCCATTTCTTTTCAATCTCTCTGAAATTGTATTCCATGATCTATTTTTGTTATTTAATATCTTTGTTATTAAGTGGTTGCAAAGATAATGAAAGTCGTGGAGATATATGGAAAGAACAGGAAATAAAAAACATTTTTTATCATGTATATATATTTGTTTTATTTACATTTTTGGGAGTGGTATATATTAGTTATATACATTACAAAATTTATTGTATTTATTTATACAAATAGCAGTTGTAAGATATAGATGATAAGGTTGTAAGATTTATAATCTTCCGTGGATAAGATTATAAATCTTACAAGTATATTATTTAGATGTTTAAGGTATAGGTGTATTATTTTTCCTGTTTCAATACGAATTCCTTGCTAAAATCACCTACCAAACAATTAATTTCCATAACTTTGCTTCCATCAATACATCTAATAGCTATGAAGTACTTTTTCCTCTTCCTACTTTTATTTTTAGGTAAATACTCTGTTTGTGCGCAGCACATGATATCTAAGCAGCTTCCTTTTTTCTATCAACTTTCGTCCAATGAGATTTTTGATATCTATCAGGATAAAGAAGGATATTTGTGGATAGGAACCACTAATGGGCTGGCACGGTATGATGGTTTTCGCTTGCAGCCTTTCCGGTCTGATTATAAGAATCTGAATTTGCTTACAAATAATTCAATTTCAAATATAGTGGATAATTCTCGCTATGTATGGATCGGTACATGGAAAGGATTAAATCTTTATGATAAACAAGCTTGTAAAATAATTCCTTTTCCGGATACAAGATTGCTGGATAAGGGAATTAATTATATGGCAGCAGATAAGGAAGACAATATTTGGATAGGAGCTGGTAATACAATATATAGATGTAATTCTACAGCTTCTATTGCGAGGGAATATGATATTTTCGGCTCGCAACAGAATAAGCATGTCATTAATTTTGTTTATCAGGATAGAGAGGGAAATATGTGGGTGCTTACAGGAGGAGGCTTATTCAGGTATGATGATAAGTCAGATTCCTTTATTACTTATCCTCCATTAGGTAGGAACAATGCGCCTTATACTATGTATCAAGACCAATCAGGAAATTACTGGATTGGTACGTGGGGCGAAGGACTATGGCAGTTCTTTCCACAGAAAGAAGGGGAAGAATGTTATAAAAGACATCATATTATCAATTCCAGAAGTGGGGAAACGGAACCGATCTTTTATAGTATGACGCAAGATAATACATTCGGCTACTTGTGGCTATTGTCTTATAATGAACTTTACGCCTTGCAATATACCGAAGAGGGTACATTGGTATCTGTGGATATACATGATTTGGTAGATACACACATGATGTACACTAAAATCATGAAAGACAGAGAAGGGAATCTGTGGCTGGGGTCTTATGATATGGCATATACTATTTTCTTTGATAATTCGAAGATTGATAATTATCCTTTGTCGCAACTTAAAAAACACATGGGTTGGGATGCGAATATCTTGAATCTTTGTTTGGATAAAAATGATGTAATGTGGGTCAATCAGGATAGATACGGGCTTTGCCTGTATGATTTGTCACAAGATCTATTTGCAGATAATAGTGGTAATAATTTGTCAAATCCGGGCGAAGTAAGCATTATTGTGAAATCCAAGCTTAAGGAAGGAGTATGGATCAGTCCCAGATACGGTGCACGGGTAATGAGAATGACTCATCAGGGTATGAAGATACAGTTGGAAGAGGATATTGATTTGGAAAAACAAATCTATAATCCGGGAAATATCAGGAACTTGGTTGAAGATAATAAAGGTAGTTTATGGATTTTTACCCAGTCGGGGCTTTATGTAAAGCGTCCTGATAATTCTATTTTACTTGCAGCAAGTTCTGATTTTCCAGAGATGTCTTCCTTGACAAGTGATAGGGAAGGTAACATATGGGGAGTGTCTACTGATAAAAAGGTGTACAGGTTAAGCTGTATTGATAGGAATATATCTTATGAATTAAAAGCTTGTATTCCAGTCCTTTCAGGACAGGAAAATATAAATCATGCCTGTATAGATAGGGAGGGTTGCTTATGGTTGGTTTCTTCTTTAGGGAGAATATTCAAATCGGATACGAATAAAGAGGCATTTGAAAATATGGCTTTGGATAATCAGATAGATGATTGCTCTGTGTTGGGATTACTTGCTGATGAAAACAATGTGTGGATTATAACTAACAAAAAGGTGCTTCAATATAATATTTATCAGAAGGTATGTATGAATTATGCCACTTCGGATGGGAATATATGGGTTGATGTATTCAGGTATAGAGCGATAAGCAGGGACAGACAAGGAGGGCTGTATGTAGGTGGGCATCGTGGTTTTATACATATTCAGTCTGGTAGTGTCTCATTGGCGGATAAGATACAGTTTTCTCCTGTCGTTACGGATGTAAAAATTGAAAATAAAAGTATATTCTTTGCTGAAGATGAATCACTTCATACCATCAACCGGATTTCTTTGGCCCCCAATTCCAGAAATATAGAAATATTTTTTTTTCATCGCTCATCTATTCATTGAATTCCAAGGTAGAGATGGCTTATAAATTGGATGGAGTAGATAAGGATTGGGTATATCTGTCCTATGATAAGAATTCTGCTTTTTATAATCAGTTAAAGAAAGGTACTTATTCATTCTGGTTAAAATGGAAATATGGACAAGGAAAATGGACGGAAGGCAAAGTTGTATTGGCTATTGTCCAGGCTCCGGCTTTTTATGAAACTTGGTTGGCATATATGGTTTACCTTGTTTTGATTGTACTTGCTGTCTATCTGTCTTTTCATACTTATGCGCAGCGTATTAAAATCAAAAATGAAGTGAAACTAAAAGAAGAGCTGGCACGGACAAAATTGAACTATTTTACAAATATCTCTCATGAATTACTAACTCCGCTGACAGTCATTTCTTGTGTTACTGACCATTTGGAACAAAAAGTTCCTGCTATCCGACAACAGTCTGTAATACTGAAATCCAATGCCGACAAACTGAAACGGTTAATACAGCAGATTTTGGACTTTAGAAAGATGGATGTGGGAAAAATGAATCTGAATGTGTCCGAAGGAAATATCAGTGAGTTTATACAGAATATTTGCAAGACGAATTTTCTTCCTCTTGCTCAAAAGAAAGGCATAATTTTAGAGATTGACGTAGAACCATTGGAAATTAAAGGTTATCTGGATTTTGATAAGTTAGACAAAATAATATATAACCTGTTATCGAATGCCGTAAAATACACGCCCGAATATAAATGTATTAAAGTACACGTACACCTTATAAATAAGGAAGGAAATAAGGTCTTGGTTATTAAAATAAAGGATGAGGGAATAGGTATCTCATCCAAAGAAATCAATTATATTTTTACTCGTTTTATAGTAGTAAGAAACAGGTGGGAATAGAATCGAATGGTATCGGGCTTTCTTTGACGAAAGAGTTGGTGAATCTTCATCATGGAACTATCACAGTAGACAGTGAATTAGGTAAAGGTACCTGTTTTACGGTAGAACTTCCCATTGACAGAACGGGGTATAAGCATGATGAAATAGTGGACGAGTTGGAAAGTGTGGCAATGGATATCACCGAATGTGTAATTGTGGCAGAGGATGATGTTTCATCTGATGGAGATACGGATAAATCTACTCTTCTGTTGATAGATGATAATGCAGAATTACTCTATATCATGAAAGAAATATTTAAGGAAAAGTATAGTGTATGGACTGCGGCAGACGGACAGCAAGCTTGGGATAAACTAAGCAACCATGAAGTGGATATGATTATTTGTGATGTGATGTTGCCTGATATCAATGGTTGGGAGCTTTGCACTCGTATTAAGTCGGATTTGCGTTTTAATCATATTCCGGTGGTCATACTTACTGCGAAGAACGGCATTGATGACCGGATAGCCAGTTATGATGCCGGAGCGGATGGTTATATTGCAAAGCCATTTGAAATGAAAGTACTTTTTGCCCGTGTGGATAATCTTATCAAATCGTTTAAAATGCGTCAGGCGGCTTTTCGTAAAGAAGAGGACGTTAATTTGGAAACTTTAGCTTATCCGTCTGCCGACAAATTGTTTCTGCAGTCTATAATTGAAAGCATAGAACAACATCTGGAAGAGTCTGAATTTGATTTGGAAAGACTTTCCGGAGAAATGAACATGTCCAAATCTACTTTATACCGTAAAATAAAATCTATGACCGGATTGACACCTTTGGACTTTGTACGTAATATAAAGATGAAGCGTGCCTGTATGATGTTGCTTGCGCGTACTCAGACCATATCTGAAGTGGCATACGCTGTAGGTTTCAGTAATCCTAAGTATTTTACGAAATGTTTTAAAGAGGAATTTGGCGTGACGCCTACCGAGTATCAGCAGTCACATATCAAGGCCTGATAGAAGAAAGAGGGGATAAATTTCTGTCATTAGGGTATTGAAACGTTTCATGAAAGGATTTTATACCTTCTGTAAAGGGTTTCAATACCCTATTTTTCCAGGATATGGCTTCTTTTGTTTCATGATTTTTAAATAATAAAGCATGAAGAAAAAGAAGTTACCATTAGTTTGTTGGGATAGTATCAAATTACTAACCGCACTTTTCCTGTTATGGGGAGTTTGTTTCGGAGCAGATGCGTATCCGGGAAGTGAATATCGAAAACAACTTTTTGATTATGATTGGAAATTCAAGTTGGGGGATTATCCTGACGCTTCATTGAATACATACGATGACGCTGATTGGAGGATACTTGATTTGCCTCATGACTGGAGTATAGAAGGAACTCTTGATCCGAAAAATCCGATGGGGAATGATGGAGGTTATTTTCCGGCAGGAACGGGATGGTATCGTAAGTCATTTGAAATAGCTTCTAAGCATAAAGGCAAGAAAGTGGGTATTTACTTTGAAGGAGTTTATATGAATTCAGAGGTCTTTATTAATGGAAAATCCGTAGGAGTCCGTCCTTATGGATATTCATCCTTTTATTATGATCTGACTCCTTATCTACGTTATGATGATAAGAATATTATTGCTGTACGAGTGGATAATTCGCAGCAGAAAAATTGTCGCTGGTACACCGGTACAGGTATCTATCGGCATGTGTGGCTGACAGCGATGAATGCTGTTCATATAGAGCATTGGGGGATAGCTATAACTACTCCTGAGGTAAGTGAGGAGAGAGCTGTTGTACAAATAAAAACTATTTTGAGAAATGAAACTTCTTCTGACAGACAGATTACCTTGACAACAAAGTTGACTAAAGGAAATGATGAAGCCGGAAAAGGAGAAATAAAAGTGGATTTGCCTGCCAATGGAATAAAGGAAATAACACGAAAAAAATTTCTGTGTTGTATCCTGCTTTGTGGAGTCCTGAGACCCCTCATTTATATAATGCACACTTTCTAGTGACTGAAGCGGGTGATGTAATAGATAGTACAACGGAATCTTTTGGTATTCGGACGGTTACTTATTCGGCTGAACAAGGATTATTCTTGAATGGCAAGAGAATTATTTTAAATGGTGGATGTTTACATCATGACAACGGTTGTCTGGGGGCAGCGGCTTATGATCGTGCCGAAGAACGGAAAGTAGAATTAATGAAGGCTGCGGGATTTAATGCGGTACGTACTTCGCATAATATTCCTTCAGAAGAGTTCCTCCATGCTTGTGACCGTCTCGGATTATTGGTTATAGATGAAACCTTTGACGGTTGGCGTGACAGTAAGAATCAATATGACTATTCTATTCTTTTTGATCAATGGTGGCAACGGGATATTGAATCCATGGTTCTTCGTGACCGCAATCATCCTTCTATTTTTTTCGTTGGAGTATTGGTAATGAAGTAATTGAGCGTAAAAAATTGGAAGTGGTCACTACAGCTCGGAAGTTGGCCGATTATGTACATAAGTTTGATCCCAGTCGTCCGGTAACTTCTGCTTTAGCTGCTTGGGATAATGACTGGGAAATATATGATCCATTGGCTGCCATACATGAAATAGTGGGATATAATTATTTGCTGCATCGAGCGCCGGTTGATCATCAGCGTGTACCTTCCCGTGTCATTATGCAAACCGAATCTTACCCACGAGATGCTTTTGCCAATTGGTCGTTGGTAAATGGTCATGATTATATTATTGGTGATTTTGTTTGGACGGCTATTGATTATTTAGGTGAATCGGGTATCGGGCGATTTTATTATGCAGGTGACTCGGAAGGTGAACACTATCAACGTAACCATTATCCTTGGCATGGGGCCTATTGTGGAGATATTGATTTGACAGGTTGGAGGAAACCTATATCACATTATCGTGACTTGTTGTATAATCCTGATAAGAAACTTTACTTGGCTGTAAAAGAGCCGGATAATTATTATGGTAAGGTGAAGGAAACCTTATGGTCTGTCTGGCCTACTTGGGAAAGCTGGAATTGGCCGGGACATGAAGGAAAAGAAATAGAGGTGGAGATTTATTCCCGATATTCCAAAGTACGTCTGTATTTGAATGATAAGCTGATAGGCGAGCAATTCACAGGACAGGAACAGCAATTCAAAGCAGTCTTTCCTGTTTCATACGAGCCAGGAATATTGAAGGCGGTAGGTGTGGAATCCGAGATAGAAATAGAGAAAACGATCTTACAGACTGCCGGAAAACCTGTGAAAATTCAATTAACGGCCGATCGTACAAAAATAAAGGCAAATGGTCAGGATTTGAGTTTTATCACAGTAGAAATATTAGATAAGGAAGGCATTCTGGAGCCGAATGCTGATAATCAATTAACTTTTGAAGTGAAAGGGGCAGGTACTATAGTGGCTGTGGGAAATGCTGATTTGAAAGACACGGATAGCTATATCGGTTATCAGCGGAAAGCATGGAAAGGGCGTGCTATAGTGGTAGTAAAAAGTACACGGAAAGAAGGTAAGATAATGTTGAAAGTGACTTCTCCCGGATTGGTTCCGGCTACTGTATCCATTCGTACAAGTAAATAATAATAACCTTTGTTTAATTCTAAATATAATAGTATGAAAACATTTCGTTTTGTTTTATTGCTGTTTTTGGTATTGAGTATATCCAATACAGCTTGGGCGCAAAACCAGACTGTAAAAGGTAGGGTGATGGACTCTAAATTAAAAGAACCTCTTATGGGGGTTTCTATTTTGGAAATAGGTACTTCAAATGGTACTGTAACTGATTTGGATGGTAACTTTACGCTTTCTGTTCCTAAAGGAGTTGTATTGCGTATTTCTTATGTGGGATATTTAGTTCAGGAAGTTCCGATAAATGGAAAAACATATCTGGATATATTTTTGAAGGAAGATACTGAATTATTAGATGAGGTGGTGATTGTGGGGTATGGGGCCCAAAAGAAAGCTACATTATCCGGCTCTGTAACGAGTGTAGGTGGTGAGAAGCTGGCAAAAACTCCAGTGACGAATGTATCACAAGGATTAGCCGGACGTTTACCGGGCGTGGTCGCTGTTTCCAACACTTCAGAACCAGGATATGATGGTGCTACTATTACTGTTCGTGGGGTTAATACCTTTGGAAAAGCTGATCCGTTAGTAGTTGTTGATGGAGTACCCGGACGTTCTTTGGAGCGTATTGATCCAAGTACTATTGAAACGATGTCTGTATTAAAAGATGCTTCAGCAGCTATTTATGGTGCTCAAGCTGCCAATGGAGTTATTTTGATTACAACAAAACGAGGAAAAGCAGGCAAGCCGAGAGTAGGTTTTACTTATAATTATGGAATAGCTGCTCCTACTGTAATACCGGAAATGACCAATGCTGTGGAATATGCTACTTTGATGAATGAAATAGATAAGTATGCCGGTAATAAGGGCCGCTATACGGTAGATGATCTTAGATTATATGCTGATGGTTCCGATCCTTGGGGACATCCGGATACGGACTGGTTTAATGAAACATTGAAATCATGGTCTCCACAAACTTATGCCAATGCTACTATTGATGGTGGTACAGAGAATGTGAAATATTTTGTTAGCGTATCAGCCAAAGGACAAGATGCATTTTATCGTCATAGTGGGTCAAATTACCATCAGTATGACTTGAAGATGAATCTTGATATGAAAATTAATAAATATGTTGATACTTATGTCAATGTAACAGGAAGAATGGAAGATCGGAAATATCCAACCCGTTCTGCAGAGAATATTTTCCGTATGCTGATGCGATCTAAACCTAATTCACCGGCTTATTGGCCTGACGGCCGTCCGGGACCCGACATTGAATTTGGTGATAATCCGGTAGTTATATGTACCAATCAAACTGGTTATGAACGTGATAAGCGTTATGTGTTAAATGGGGATTTCGGAGTTAATATCAAGGTGCCTTATGTGGAGGGATTGACTTTGAAGGCTACTGCGTCACTTGATAAGACGTTCCGTTTTCGTAAAATATGGCAAAAACCTTGGTATTTGTATTCATGGGATGGGACTTCGATGGATGAAAATGGCCAGCCCCTATTGGTGGAAGGAAAGAAAGGGTTTAGTGATCCTCGTCTGACAGAATCAATGGAAGATAATTTGGGGGTATTATTGAGTGGTATCGCTAGTTATAGCCATACATTTGCTCAAGATCATGATGTAAATATTCTAGCAGGTGTAGAACGTATCACGGATAAGGGGGATTCATTTGAAGCTTATCGTCGTTATTTTCTTTCTGCCGCTATTGACCAGCTTTTTGCTGGTGGTCAGGATGAAATGAATAATACAGGTACAGGGTATGAGGAAGCCCGTTTAAATTATTTTGGTCGTGTGAACTATGCTTATAAGTCTAAATATTTGGCAGAGTTTGTTTGGCGTTATCAAGGTTCCTATATTTTTGATCGTTCTAATAAATTCGGATTCTTTCCAGGTATTTCATTAGGATATGTAATATCTGAAGAAGATTTTTTCAAAAAGAAATTGCCCTTTATTAGTTTTGCCAAAGTACGGGCATCATGGGGACAGACAGGAAATGATTTGATTGATCCTTATCAGTATTTGGCTTCCTATACTTTCAATGATTTGATGTATTTGACTAATAATGGTACAACGATGAACCAAGCATTGAAAGAAGGAGTAGCTCCTAATCAAAATGTGACTTGGGAAACAGCTACACAAAAGAATATAGGTCTTGATTTACAATTTTTGAATGGAGATTTGGCATTTACTATTGACTATTTTCATAATAAACGCAGTGATATTTTATGGAAACGAAATGCTTCTGTTCCGGGCACTTCCGGATTGGTACTTCCTGATGAAAACTTAGGGAAAGTACAAAATCAAGGGGTAGATTTCAATATTGATTATCGTAGAAATTTCAAAGATTTTCGGTTGGGTATAAACTTGAATGGGGTTTATGCTAAAAATAAAATTCTTTTTTGGGATGAGGCACCTGGTACTCCAGAATGGCAGAAGTCCACAGGCAAACCTATCGATTCGGGACTTTATTATGAAGCTATCGGCATATTTAAAGATCAGGTAGCTGTAGATGCGTATCCTCATTGGGCCGGTGCACGTCCGGGGGATATTATTTTCAAAGATGTAAATGGGGACAATGTGATAGATGGCAATGATCGTGTTCGTAATGATAAGAGTCGTACTCCACGATTTACAGGTGGATTGAATGTAGATTTAGGATATAAGGATTTTGACCTTTCATTTTTACTACAAGGTGCTATGGGAGGAGTTTTTTATCAAACGACAGAGTCGGGGGATTTTGCCAATTTCTTAAAAAGATTTTTATGATAATCGTTGGACAGAGGAAAACCCAGATGCCGATTTTCCTCGTACTTATAATCGAAGTAATGAATATTTTATAAATCAGCAGAATACATTCTGGTTGCATAAAACTGATTATATACGTTTGAAGAATATAGAATTGGGATATACTGTACCATCTATATGGAGTAAGAAAATAGGTGTGGAACATTTACGTGTTTATATTAATGCTTATAACCTGCTGACAATTAGTCCTGATATGAAGGATTATGATCCCGAAAACACAAGCGGATCGGGATATAATTATCCGTTGAATAAAGTGATAAATTTTGGAGTAAACCTTACTTTTTAAATAAAATGAAAAATATGAAACGTTTATATGGATTATTTGTATTGCTATGTCTTATGCTAACAGCATGCAATGATGATTTTTTTGGATGTGGATCCAGTAGACCGTTATTCAGATGCAGTTGTCTGGACGGATGAATCATTAATAACTTCTTTTGTTAATAATATTTACGAGGGACAGAAATGGGGATTTCATACCGTAATGCTTTCTTCTTTGTGCGATGAGTCAATGGAGGTTTGGGCATGGGAGAGCCAGCCAGTAGTGATGAGTGAATTGAGTCCTAGTTATCAAGGTATTCTTGCTCCTAATTTTTGGATTATAACCTTCCATAATATAACTTGGACCAATCTTTATAAAAATATCCGTGCCTGTAATATCTTTTTTGAAAATGCAGAGAAATATGCTTTAGAAGGAGATGTTGTCGATAAATTGAAAGGTGAAGTGCATTATTTACGTGCTTATTTTTATTATTGGTTGTTGAGCCAATGGGGTGGTGTCCCTTTGATTGAGAAATCTTTTACTCCTTCTGATGATTTACTCGTAGCTCGTAATACGTTTGAAGAAACGGTAGATTTTATTGTGAAAGATTTAGATGAAGCAGCTTCTATTTTGCCTTTGAACGGAGATAAAGCCCGTGCAACAAAAGGTGCTGCTATGGCTTTGAAAGCCCGTGTCCTGCTTTATGCGGCTAGTGACTTATTTGTTTCTCAGTCTTTATGGGCATCCGGTTATGAGCATCCTGAACTTATAGGGTATGTGGGAGGTGATCGTACGGAACGTTGGCAACGGGCCAAAAAGGCTGCTAAAGCTGTTATGGATTTAGGTATATATCATCTGTATGGTGAAAATGGAGGATGGAAAAATAGAGAGGAAGCTACTCAAAACTATGCTGATATTTTCTTATGTCATAATTCGGATGAAGATATTATGGTACAATATTATGATTATGTAAATCATAATAGCAGTGATTTTCAATTGCCTCGTGTTGGTTTGTTCAATAGTCCCAATGGTTTTCATGGTTGGGGCGGAAATACTCCTACTGGACAATTAGTTGATTCTTATGAAATGGCAGATGGCAGCAAATTTAGTTGGGATAATCCACAACAAGCAGCTTACCCTTATCAAAATCGAGATCCTCGCTTCTATGCTTCTATTATGTATAATGGTTCTTATTGGCGTCAACGTCCGGATGATACAGTAGGTAGTGATCCTGAAGGAATAGTACAAACTGCTTATTATCAGCAGTCAGATGGAAGTTATACACCAGGTTTAGACACTCGCCAAGGCCCTATTGAAGATTGGAATGGTTCTTATACAGGATATTATATGCGTAAGTTTTTAGATCCTTCAGTTAATCATCAGTATGATAAACAACCTTATCCTTGGCGTCAGATACGTTATGCTGAAGTTTTGTTGAATTATGCTGAAGCATGCATAGAATTAGGTGAAGATGCTGAAGCCCGTAAGTATATCAATATGATTCGTACAAGAGCGGGAATGCCTGACATACCAGATTCTGAAATGGGAGATGTCTTGAAAGAACATTATCGTAATGAACGTAAAATAGAATTAGCTTATGAACAACATCGTTATTTTGATATCCGCCGTTGGATGATTGCACCTGAAGTGATTAAGAATGTTCAAGGAATAGATATTCGCTATCCTTATGGAGTTACAGAGCCTAATTATTCCATTATTGATGTGCAGGAGAGGAAATGGAATGATAAGTCTTATTTACTCCCTATTTATTTGGATGAAATGCAGAAAAATGATTTATTGATACAAAATCCATTATATTAAAAAATCATAGATAAGCCCGTAGCTTAATGATGGCTACGGGCTTTATTAAAAAGAATGATTTTTTATTCCACTCCCAAATCCTTATAAGTTCTCGGAGCCGGAACGGGAGGTAATGGTTTGCGATCCTTTAACTCTTGTAGAATTACCTCAATGGCTTTATTCAACTGCTGGTCTTCACCTAACTGTTCTTTTACCGGGTCATTATCAATCAGAATATCGGGATCTACTCCATGGTTCTCCACTATCCATTGACCGGTCTTTGCATCATAATTGGTAAAGAACGGAACACGTACATCCGTACCATCCATATAAGGCAACGGGCCACTGATACCGATAATGCCACCCCATGTACGAGTACCGATAACTTTACCGATTTTATTTGCCTTAAAACTCCATGGGAACAAGTCACCGTCCGAAGCCGAGTATTTATTGATTAGCAATACTTTCGGACCCACTAGTGTTGCATCAGGAATGGTACCGATTTTGGTTGATCCACGACGCATGGTCAGGCGATAGGGTTCACGAAGCAAACGTTCGATAATCATTGGAGATACATTACCACCTCCATTGGCACGGTCATCAATAATCAAGGCTTCTTTATCGAGTTGGGGATAGAAGTAGCGGGCGAATTCATTCAGACCGTCCGGTCCCATATCGGGAATATAGACGTAACCTACACGACCATTAGTTGCTTCTTCCACTTTTTTGATATTATTCTGTACCCAGTTATAATGATACAATGGGTATTCATTGTCTAATGGTTTAATGACCACTTTACGTACTCCTTTACTTGATGCGGTACGGTTTATGCTTAGTTCAGTCAATACATTGGCTTTGCCTGCCAGCAGACTGTAAATGTTATCAACAGTAGCTGTTGAGATGCCATCAATAGCTGTGATATAATCTCCTTCTTTTACTCCGATACCCGGTTCTGTAAGGGGAGAACGCAGTTTCTGACTGTAAATTGCACCCGGTAGGATTTTGTCAATACGGTAGAAGCCACTCTTGTCACGACTCAGTTCAGCTCCCAGTAATCCCATTGGAATACGTTCGGGACCTTTTATTTCACCCGGATTCACATAAGCGTGTCCGCAAGCCAGCTCGGCAATCATCTCACCGATGATATAGTTCAAGTCCAGACGGGTTTTTGCATGAGGAACTAATACAGCATATTTTTCTTTAATCGCATTCCAGTCTACTCCATGCATATTTTCCAGATAGAATCCGTCACGGAAAGCCCGCCATGTTTCATCGAATATCTGAGCCCATTCTTGACTGTAATCAATGGGAGCAACCATATCGCTTAAGTTAATATTCTCTTCCAATGAGGCTTTAGTGCATGGAAAATCACAGATATACAGATTATTTCCTTTAAAGAACAATGCTTTCTTATGATTGGCAGCTACATCCATATATGCTCCTTCGGCTACGATTTCTTCTTTTTGTTTAGCCAAATCATATACTTTGGTACTTCTACCACTGGCATACCACACTTTTTTACCGTCTGAATAGAAATTATCGTAGTTACCTGCTTGTAAAGGTAATTTAATCAGTCTTCCGGGCAAGCCTTCCGGATCTATTTTAACTGTATTATTTGTGGCTTCCGGATTTTTTATTGGCCGCATCGGTAGTCTGTTGTTCTATGCTGACCATTTCATCCGAAGGTAATAAAGGTGACGGTGTGTCATTGGCGAGCATGGCCATATAGACTCCTCCCATACGATTATAGGCATGATTCCATTCTGTCTGGCTGTAGATGGGATTAAAATCTCTTTCGGAACTGAATATGAGGTATTTTCCATCCGTGCTGAAGACAGGTGAAGAAGAACTGTACCATTTTTCGGTCACCGGATATTCCTTACCTGAAGTCAGATGGTATACATAAATGACACTCATGTTATTAGCTCCGGATTTAGTATAGGTAATCCATTGGCTGTCTGGTGAATAGTTCACTTCATAGAACTCTCCTTCCGGATTCTGCATGACAGTCCGTTTCGCTTTTGAGGCAATATCAACTTCTACGATACGGTTTTTACGGTCGGTATAAAGTATTTTCTTGCTGTCCGGGCTCCACATCAGTTGGCGGATATAAGTATCATTGTTTTGGGTCAGTTGGATGGGATCACCCCCTTCGACAGATTGTAGCCAGATTTCAGTTTCACCGGTACGGTCACTGATATAGGCTATTTGTTTACCGTTCGGACTCCATTCTCCTTCCCGTTCATTGGCTCCCGGGGTGCGGGTGATATCACGGGTTACCCCCTTTTTCGGCAGGGATATCGAATACTTCTCCGCGAGCAGTTACTACCAGACGGTGGCCATCCGGTGAAAGGCTGGCGGCAGTCAGGTTATCTGCTACCCGTTTCATTTCTTTTCGGGCATAGATATTGTCTGAAGTCAGCGTGATGGAGATTTTTTCTGATTTGCGCGTTTTAGGATCCAGTTTATAGAGGTATCCTCCATGTTCATAGACAATAATTTGTCCGTTACTGCTGGGGAATTTTACATCATAATCCGTATAGTTAGTTACTTTTTCAGTTTGTTTGGTCCGGATATTATAAACAAAGATATTCATGGTGCGATCCCGATCGGAAATAAAGTAGATTTCCTCTCCTATCCACATAGGGATAATATCTTGTGCAATATTATTGGTGATATTCTCTACTTTCTTAGCAGCCGGATCATAAATCCAAATGTCATCTGCCATGCCACCGCGATAATATTTCCAATTACGGAATTCTCGCATAACCCGGTTGTAAGCCAGCTTTTTTCCATCGGGGGAATAGCTGCAAAAACCTCCTTCGGGTAATGGAATCACTTCGGGCATTCCTCCGTTTTTCGATATGCTCCATAGTTTGCCATCAAAACCGTCACTGATACGATTGCGGTAGACTATGTTTTTTCCATCCGGCGTCCAAGTCATTACTATGTTATTGGGACCCATTCGATCTCCTAAGTCATCCCGGTTGTTTGTTGCTGTGTAGGTAAGTCGTTGGGGTTCGCCTCCGTCAGTTGGAATCAGATATACTTCAGTGTTACCGTCATATTGACCGGTGAAAGCAATTGATTTTCCATCCGGAGAAAAACGTGCGAACATTTCATAACCGATATGGGAAGTCAGCTTTTGTGCTTCTCCTCCATTCAAAGGTGCTTTGTACAGATCTCCGGCGTAAGAAAAGACAATGTCGGAGCCATTGGTAGCGGGAAAACGGAGTAATCTAGCCTCATCGGCATGTCCGGTGAAAGCTGTTCCTGCCAGTAACAGGGAGAATAATAGCTTTTTGTTCATTTTATTTAGGGTTTGATTTTCGTCGGAAACAAAGTTAGGTATTATTCTTCAGATTATGAGCTGGAACTTATTTCTTTTTTGCAGTTGATTATTACTAGAGTTTTTTTGAATAAGAAATAGTTTTATTGGCATGATGTTTTTAAGAAATGCTATATTTGCAATATTAATAGTCTTAATAAAGATGGATGCAAGTATAGTAGATAAAGATTTGATTGAAAGAATAAACAAGGAGAAGAAAAAGCTTTTGAGGTTTTATATAATAGCTATTTTGTCTATCTCTGTGCTTGTGCTAATTCTTATATCTTTAACCCTGTGGAAGCACAAGATATAGTTAATGAAACTTTTGCTAAAATATGGTATAGGCGTGGTGAGTTATCTTTTCCTATTCATGCTTATTTGATACGTGCTATTCAGAACGGGTGTTTGAATTACCTCCGTTCGCTTCACAGCCGTGAAAGAATTATAGATGAATACCGTGAAGCATTACTTGAGTATCAAGAAGAATTTTGTGCTTCCGAGTGTTCGCCTTTGCAAGAAATGGAATTAGCTGTTTTGGAAAAAAGTCAGTCCAAAATATAGTGTCTTCCTTGCCTGATAAATGCAGGTTCATTTTTCGAGCAATATCTTTATTCCAATCTGACTCCTCAAGAGATTGCAGATAAAAATAATATTTCAGTCAATACAGTCAGAGTACATGTAAAAAATGCCATGGATAAATAAGAGAAAAGGTGGGATCTAGAGTAGGGATTCTATTATTTTTTCCTTTTCTAAAAAAAAGAATGAAAAAAATTCTGTTTTTGGCTTAAATGTTTTGTCTGTTGCTTGTGTATTATCTATAGTAGATAATTCCAAAGATATAAAATGAACAGCCAAATAGATGAATTTGAACGAATAATGCTGGATTATCTGAAAGGCGAAATCTCGTCTGAAGATATGCAGAAACTAACTATATTACTGAAAAGAGAGAATGCTTGTCGCGAAAAATATCGTGAAATAGCCCGTTCTTATGCATTGGCATCCTCTTCTTGGTTTGCACGCAGGAAAGAGCAAAACTTTGAGCAATTGTGTGATACATTGAATTTCTATTCTTCTCGTAAACATTCTTTTTTCCGTAAAATAAGCGTTTGGAGAAGCGTTGCTATATGGACTTTACTGATTGGTTGTAGTATAACATTCTTTTATTTATATCATTCGTCTAGTCCAGAAGTTCTTACTCCTTCTTATTGTCAGATTGAGGTTCCCCAGGGGGCCAGTTCGAAATTATTATTGCCTGATAGTACCATTGTTTTTCTGAATGGGGGGACGGTTTTAAAGTATGATGTTTCTTTGCAGCAGCGGACTGACCGGAAAGTTTTTCTTTCAGGTGAGGCTTATTTCAAAGTTTCTAGAAATATGCTCAAGCCTTTTATTGTTCATACGGGGGAATTGAATATAAAAGTATTAGGTACAACATTTAATGTGGCTTCTTATCCTGATGATGCGGAAATAAAAGTGAGCCTTGTGGAAGGTAGTGTGAATGTTTACACTACTTCAGATGCTAAAAAGAATATTCTTCTTTCTCCTGATGAGCAAGCTGTTTATAATAAAAATGATAAGGTATTGTCTATGAGAAAGATAGATGCGGTATCTCAAGCAGCATGGACTACAGGAAGACTGGTATTTGTTAATGAAAAGTTATTTGATATTTTGAAAACAATCGGGAAAAAATATGATGTACAGATACTTGTGCAGTCTCGGAAAGTGTATACTGAATATTTTTCAGGAAGTATAGATACGAATCTGACTTTGGATGAAATTCTTTCTTATTTAGATGTGGATAATAAGTTTATGTGGAGAAAGAAAGGAAAAACAATAGTTATTACAGACCGGTAACTGATAGATAAAAAGTACTGTGAAAAGTACATGCTTAAATAATTGTTAACTAAAAATTCTAAGTATGTAAAAAAAACTTTTGTAAAGTTCGTAGGGGGCATTGCCTCTCTCTTGTATGGATAGTTTCATTTCTACTATGGGGAAATGTCACTATGGCCGCATTGCCTATTCAGGAGGCAAAACTTTCTATACAACAGCGTTCAGTGGCTTTGAGTCGGGTTTTTTATGAGATTGAAAAACAGACCGGCTACTCTTTCCTTGTTCGTAATAATGATATTAATATGAATGAGAAAGTATCTATTGATGTTAAAAAATAAAAGTGTGGAAGAGGTGCTTGAGATGTTGTTTGTAGGGAAAAATATCCGTTATAAAGTGGAAGGGGAGCATATTTCTGTTTATAAACCCCAGCAATCAAGACAAAATGCAATTACCGGATTGGTTATGGATGTGGCAAAAGAACCAGTTATTGGTGCTTCTGTTGTGGTAATGGGATCTACTAACGGGTGTATCACAGATTTTGATGGAAAATTTTCTTTAGAAGTTTCTGAATTTCCTGTGAAGTTACAAATCAGTTATATTGGTTATAAATCTCAAGAGGTAACTGTACGTGATACAAAAACTATTCAGGTGGTATTACGTGAGGACACTGAAACTTTAGATGAAGTGGTGGTAGTGGGATACGGTTCGCAGAAAAAAGCAAACCTGACAGGAGCCGTTGCCTCGGTCAAGATGGATGAAGTGATAGGCAATCGTCCTTTGTCACAAGCTGCTGATGCATTGCAAGGTACGGTTCCCGGCTTGTTTGTGTCTAGTGATGGCAATGCTCCAGGTAAAAGTAAGTCATTCCAGATTCGTGGCGCTTATTCTGTAGGTATTAAAAATGATGATGGTTCTTATGGTAGTGCTATCAAGCCTTTGATTTTGATTGACAATGTGGAAGGAGACTTGGATATGGTTAATCCTGAGGATATTGAAACGGTTACAGTGTTGAAAGATGCTGCTTCAGCTGCCATTTATGGTGCCCGTGCTGCCGGTGGTGTAATTTTGGTTACTACCAAACGTCCGAAAGGAGAAACTTCTTTCCAACTGAATTATAATAATAACTTTGCCTTTGCAACTGCCATGAATTTGCCAGAACAGGCACCGTTGATGGAATATTTGCAGGCCTATTCTGATGCAGCCGGAGATCAATTCTGGACAATGGGTTCGCCTAGTGTAAGCAAATGGATGGGATATTTGGAGCAATATCGTAATAATCCGTCTTCTATTCCTACTGTCGGCGATGGTATCTTTAAAGATACGGATGGGGCTGTTTATTATATGAATGAAAAGGACTTGGTGAAGAACATGCTTGAGACTAGTTTCCAGCATACACATAATATATCAATGACAGGTGGTACTGATAAGCTCCGTTATCGTCTTTCTGCCGGATTTATTGATAATGACGGTGTGCTGATTACTGACAAGGATAAATACAGACGAATGAATGTCAGTGGATTTATATCTGCCAATGTTACAAAATGGTTTACTCAGGAAGCCACTTTTAGCTATGCACATAGTAAAAGAATGGAGCCAAAGTCTGCTTTGGGCGCTGTTTACAGTACTCGTCTTGCTTCTTTCTATCCGGAAGGCAATATGCCGGAAGGTATTTCTGCTGCAGGCGATGGATTACCTTTCTTTACTCCGTCCAATCAGATACGTTGGTCCAATCCAGCAAAAAACATTGTATGACAATCTTCGTATTTTCCTGAAGTCTATATTGAAGCCATTAAAGGGATTTGAAATAGCATTTGAATATACTTTCGACAAGAATATATATGATTATAGCTGGTATACGGGAAGTGTGGTATATACTACTGTGCAAGGTGGTAAAGACACGACTCCGACCAATGACTATCTACAAAAAAAGAAAAGATATACCGACTATAACTCAATCAACTTGTATGGTACTTATGATTTCTCATTGGGTAATCATAAGTTTAAGGTAATGGCAGGTTTCAATCAGGAATCCAGTTATCAGGAAACAATGGAGGCTTTATCCTATGGACAAGCTGTTATTGAGGTGCCTTCATTGGGTTCGGGTACATCTACATTGAAAGCTACGGACAAGTATAATGAGTTTTCTGTTCGCGGCGGATTCTTCCGTGTGAATTACAACTATCAGGATAAATATTTACTGGAAGTAAACGGACGCTATGACGGTTCTTCTAAGTTTCCTAAAGAATCACGTTACGGTTTCTTCCCCTCTGTTTCGGCCGGTTGGAACATTGCACAGGAAAAATTCATGGAAAGTACTCAGAATTGGTTAGGTTCTTTGAAGCTACGTGCTTCTTATGGTATGATTGGTAACCAGAACGTGCCTGCTTATTCGTTTATTCCAACTATGGCGGTGAATAATAAATACAATGGTTGGATATCCAATGGTAATTATGTAACCGCTATTACTTCTATTCCTTCATTGGTAAGTCGTAACTTTACTTGGGAAAAGGTAGGGACATTAGACATCGGTATTGATTTCTCTATGTTCAGTAATCGCTTCACAGGTACTTTTGACTGGTATCAGCGTAATACGAACGGCATGCTTGCTCCGGGTGTGCAATTGCCTGCTGTAGTAGGTGCGGATGCTCCTTATCAGAATACGGCAGATATGCGTACACGTGGCTGGGAACTGAGTTTCAATTGGCGCGACCAGATTGGAAAGGTGAGCTACCGAGTCGGTTTTAACCTGTCCGACAGCAAGTCAAAGATTGTGAAGTATGACAGTAACTCATCCTACATATTAAGCAGCCAAAAGACGAATGCGCTGACGGGTGGAACATATACATTTTGGGAGTTTTATAAAGGTAAGGAATTAGGCGAAATCTGGGGATATGAAACAGATGGTTATTATACCGTAGACGATTTTGTCGATACTTCTTCATGGAAATTAAAGGATGGCGTTCCAAGCATAGATGGCTATAATCCTCGTCCGGGTGATGTGAAGTTCAAGAACTTAATGGATGATGAAAGAGGAACAAATATGATTTCCAGCGGCAACAATACGTTGAATAATCCGGGCGACCGTAAAGTGATTGGTAATGAAACTCCTCGTTATCTTTATGGTATTAATTTAGGATTAAACTATAAAGGTTTTGATTTGAGTGCCTTTTTGCAAGGAACCGGTAAACGCGATAAATGGATTGCCAATACATTGACTTTCCCATTATATTCTGACTTTAAGTTTATTCCTTTATATAAAGGTTTGGGTGATTACTGGCAACCGGTAGATGCTGCCAATGGTGATTACACAGCAGTTAATCCTAATGCTGAGTTCCCACGTATTTATGGCAACTATGGTAACCAAGGCTCTAATTACCGCCAGTCAGACAAGTACTTGTCCGATGCTTCTTATCTGCGTATCAAGAATGTTACTTTGTCATATACATTCCCCAAAGCATGGATTACCAAAATATCTTTGTCGCAGTTACGTGCTTTTGTCAGTGTAGAAAATCTGGCAACGTTCTCATCATTGCCAAAGGGTATCGACCCGGAAACGCTGAAATGGGATTATCCCGCATTCCGCACAGTATCCTTTGGGCTTAATCTTACATTATAAACCTTAAATTAGTACGAGTATATGAAAAGATTATTTATAAGTTTAGCAATTCTCGCAGGAATCAGCCTCTCTAGTTGTAATGATAGTTTCTTGGAAAAGACTCCTGTTACAGACTTGACGGAGAATAATGCATTCAATTCCTACGATAACTTCAAGGCTTTTATGTGGCCTTGTTATGAGATGTTTACAAATAATACTATTCGCACTTCCTTACAAGGATTCGGACAAGACGGACAGTATAAGGGCGATATGGCAGCAGGATACTTTCAGCAAAAATATGAAAGTGGCTACAATGAATTTGCTTATCAGACAGTTGCCAGTGTAGCATCCGGTAATGGCTGGGATTTTAAATCATTTATCCGCCGTGTCAATATCATGCTTTCACACATTGATAATTCTAGTATGACAGAGGCTCAGAAAGACCATTGGCGTGCAGTAGGATATTTTTTTCATTCTTTTTGGTATATGGAATTGATAGATCGTTTTGGCGATGTGCCTTGGGTGGACCAGGTATTGCAGGAAGATTCTCCCGAAGCTTATGGACCTCGTGTGGATAGAAAAACCGTAGCCGACAAGGTATTGGAACGTCTGCAATGGGCGGAACAGAATATTGGAAATTTCACATCACAGGATGGGGACAATACGATTAACCAAGATTGTGTACGTGCCGTTATTTCGCGTTTCGGATTACGTGAAGGTACATGGAGGAAATATCATGAATTGGGTGATGCTGAAAAAATATCTGCAAGAGTGTGTACGCGCATCCGAGTTATTAATGGCCGCTTATCCTACTCTTTACACAGGAACAGACGGTCAACCCGGTGCCGGATATGGTGAAATGTGGACAACAGAGGATTTGGGACAAGTTCCAGGTATCATTCTCTATAAATCTTATGTGAAGGATATAAATCCTATGGGCATGAGTTATATTGAACATACTTCTTCACACTATGTGGAGATGAACCAGAATACGGTAGATCTTTATTTGATGAAGAATGGCAAGCCGATTTTGGCTGACGGATCGGGCTACCATGGAAATAAGGACATGTATGCGGTATTTCGTGACCGTGACCCGCGTTTGTATCACACGGTTATACCTCCTTATAAAGTAAAATCTGGAAAAGGCGACTATCCTACCTGGTCGTATACAGACAATCCGGCAGACCGTGAATATATTGATATTATGGGAGCAAATGAAAGTTGCAGTAACCCGGGTGTTGGTATGAAACGTTTGCCTGGGCAGAACTGGAGTGCATCACTTGTACCTGAAATACCAAGATTAGGTACTGGAGCATTTGTGACTTGCCGTTCAGGCTACTATGTATGGAAGAATTGGGATAACTGGGAAACCAGCTTTAATAATGGTAATTTGAATACAGCTGACAAACCTATTTTTAAAATTGAAGAAGTCCTGTTGAATGAAGCTGAAGCCAAATTTGAATTGGGAGTATTTGACCAAGGGGTTGCAGACAAAACAATCAATAAGTTGCGTGATCGTGCCGGTGTAGTCAAAATGGTGGTTGCTGACATTAATGATAGTTTTGATCCTAACCGTGGAAAATACTATCCTAAAGGTAATGAAAGTGGTATTTTGGTTGATCCTGTCTTATGGGAAATTCGTCGCGAACGTATTATAGAATTGATGGGTGAGGGATTTGGTATTTATGATATCCGTCGTTGGCGTATGGCTCCGTGGTTCCTCAATCGACCTGCAACTGGTCTTTGGATGAGTAAAGAAGAGGCAATGAAAAATAATATGACTTTATATAATCCTGAAACTGGTTATTCTGATGGAACTGACGGTTCATTGACGGAAGGTAATTTGTATCTTTTCAATGATCCTCTAAAAGAAGGTAAAGGTTGGTTAGATAAATATTATTTGTATCAAGTACCGACTACCGAAATATTATTGAACCCAGAACTGGAACAGAATCCTGGTTGGTAATTTATAGTGTGATACGAATGAGGCTGTCTCAAATGCGGAATAACGTATGGAGACAGTCTTGTTTGGTTTTTAAAATTAAAAAATCGAAATAAAATGAGATTTCAGAAAATAGGATTGACTACTGTAGTGTTGTGTACCGTAGGAATACAACAGAGCTTTTCTATCGATATAGTTACAAAAGAAAAACCTAATATCGTGTTTATTTTGGCTGATGATTTAGGTTGGACGGATTTGGGTGTAATGGGCAGTGATTATTATGAAACTCCTAATATAGACCGTCTTGCTGCAGAAGGCATATTGTTTGACAATGCTTACGCTGCAGCCGCCAATTCAGCACCTAGCCGTGCTTGTATGATGACAGGAATGTACACGCCACGCCATGGAGTATATACAGTTAGTCCTCCCGACCGTGGTGATCGTACCAAACGTAAATATATAGCTATTCCCAATGTAGAAGATGTCTGTGCCGACTTTGTGACTATGGCCGAGGCTTTGCAAGAACAGGGTTATCAGTGTGGTCATATCGGAAAGTGGCATTTGGGGGATGATGAGGACGGTACAGGACCCTTGTCACAGGGATTTATATGGAATGTGGGCGGTAATAGAGCAGGAGCTCCCTATTCTTATTTTTATCCCTATTGTCTGCCTGATAAAAGTAAATGTCATGTGGGATTAGAAGAAGGTATATTGGGTGAATATCTTACTGATCGGTTGACTGAAGAAGCTGTTTCTTTTATAAAATCTCATAGTGAAGGTCCTTTTTTCTTACATTTGTCCCATCATGCCGTACATACGGTTTTGCAAGCACCTGATTCATTGATAAATAAATATCGTAATAAAACTCCCGGTAAATATCATAAGAATCCTATATATGCTGCAATGATTGAAAAACTAGATGATAGTGTTGGTAGGATATGCCAAGTTATTAAGACATTAGGAATAGCAGATCGTACAATAGTCATTTTTTATTCAGATAATGGAGGTTCGGAACCAGTGACAGACAATTATCCGTTAAATGGAGGAAAGGGAATGCCTTATGAAGGTGGGAGCCGTGTGCCGTTGATTATAAGGTGGACTGGTAAAATAGAAGGAGGCATCCGTTCATCTGTTCCAATAACAGGAGTTGATTTTTATCCAACTTTTGTTACTTTGGCACAGGGTAAGATTCCTGCTAACTTAGATGGAAAAGATAATTTTTACGCTTATAAATAATAATGAGACGGAACGTGATCTTTTCTGGCATTTTCCGGCTTATTTGGAGTCTTATTTAAACGGGGGGAAGAGATTTCCGTGCAAAACCTTATTCCAGTATTCGTTCAGGTGATTGGAAATTGATATATCATTATGAAGATAAGTCTATGGAACTGTTTAATTTGAAGAATGATCTGGGAGAATCACAAGATCTATCAGGTTCAAATCCTGTAAAGCGAGGAGAACTTTATCAGAAACTGATGAAGTGGATTCAAGAAACTCATGCTCCTATTCCTGTGAAATTGAATCCTTATTATCAAGAGTAGGTGAATGATAATTTTTTCTTCTATAGCTTTGCAGCCTAGGATATTTTCTCTAAATTGCCGATGTTTATAGCAGGAGTAGTAATTATTAAATTCAGTAAAAAACAGAATATATGAAAAATCGAAACCTCTTTCTTTTAACCAGTGGATTAGCATTTCCTCTATTAGGCGCTTATGCTCAGAAAACTCCTAAACCGAACATCATCTATATTATGTGTGATGATATGGGTTATGGTGATTTAGGGTGTTATGGCCAGCCCTACATCAGTACACCGAATATTGATAATATGGCTAAAGAAGGTATGCGTTTTACACAAGCGTATGCCGGTAGTCCGGTGAGTGCTCCATCACGTGCGTCATTTATGACCGGACAACATTCCGGACATTGTGAAGTACGTGGGAACAAAGAGTACTGGCGCGATGCCCCTGTTGTGATGTATGGAAATAATAAGGAATATGCCGTGGTGGGGCAACATCCATACGATCCCGGTCATGTGATTATACCTGAAATAATGAAAGATAACGGTTATACTACCGGTATGTTTGGTAAATGGGCAGGGGGCTATGAGGGATCTGTGTCTACGCCGGACAAACGGGGTATTGATGAATATTATGGTTATATTTGTCAGTTTCAGGCTCATTTATATTATCCGAATTTCCTGAACCGGTATAGTAAATCGGCTGGTGATACGGCAGTGGTTCGTGTAGTGATGGATGAGAATATCAACTATCCTATGTTTGGTAAGGACTATTTCAAACGTCCGCAATATTCTGCGGATATGATCCATGAAGAAGCAATGAAATGGTTGGATAAACAGGATGGCAAGCAACCTTTCTTTGGTATTTTTACTTATACGCTTCCTCATGCAGAGCTGGCGCAGCCCGAAGATTCTATTCTGACAGGTTATCAAAAGAAGTTTTTTGAAGATAAAACTTGGGGTGGACAGGAAGGATCAAGATATAATCCGTCG